>Ga0180430_10000289_pt1 | contig 55925 bp, 33 predicted proteins | sample SS_ome_9_FD_132999 | JGI IMG/M metagenome (GOLD analysis project Ga0180430, IMG submission 132999) | Hypersaline lake sediment archaeal communities from the Salton Sea, California, USA - SS_1_S_2 metaG | ecosystem: Environmental > Aquatic > Non-marine Saline and Alkaline > Hypersaline >...
AGTATGCCCATGCCATGTGGACCGACAGCCGCAACGGGCATCAGGACTCCTATACCGCTCGCGCACCCTTTGGGTATTTCCTACCCGACCTGGTGCGGCCTGAGCCAGACGACACCATTCCGACCCAACCGCCCGACTTCTTCTGGGCTCCGATCCTGGCGCCTCCGGATAGCACACCCCTTCACCAGGTCCAAATGGCCACCGACTCCACCTTCACCGCCAAGGTTGTCTTCACATCGGAGTGGGTCTACGAGAACTACTATGTCCTTGACACCGCCCTCGGACTCGACGAAGGCACCTATTACTGGCGCGTGATCGACAGTCTTCCCGACGGAAGCAAAACGGGCCACGACATAATCAACAGATTCGTTATCGACCCCTGCCCTCCGCTTCATATTGATTTTGAAGCCGACCAGACCGCGGTCTTCCCGGGTCAACCAATTCAGTTCATCAATAACTCGAACCCGTTCGATTCTTGCCGCTGGCATTTTGGCGACGGGGACTCCTCGTCTGCAATCAATCCAACCCATCAGTATGCCGACGGCGGCATGTACACAGTTACGCTGAAGACCTTCTATCAGTGCGGTTTAGAGTCACAGGTAGACTCCACTATCAAGACCGACTACATCGATATCTACTGCTGTCGCTTGAGGTGCGACGCCAACCACGACGGCACCGGGCCCGATATCGCCGACCTGGTCTACATGGTAGCCTATATGTTCAGCGGCGGACCTGAACCGGAGTGTATCGAAGAGACCGATATTGACGGTTCGGGCGGTATTCCCGACATCGCCGATTTAGTCTACCTGGTGGATTACATGTTTGCCGGTGGACCGGAGCCGGCACCCTGCTTCTAAAGGGAGTCCGAAGCGAAGTTACATCCAAACGAGGGCAACCGGGCCGTTGATGTCTATCAGATGCGGTAATCTCCTTGTTATCCTTTGGTTTGCCCTACTTCAAGGTTGACATATTTCGGATCTGGCCTATCTTGTAAAGCAGAGGTAGTCCAGACGCTATACATTATCCAGGTTACTACGATCAAAATCGAATCTTTACATATTTCCTTTCCATTGGAGGACCTATGAGGAGGACTCTGCTATCTTTCGTTGTGTTACTCTGTCTAGCCGGAACTGTTTGGGCGGCATCGGATGCCGACAGCTACGGCGGACTGACAGCTAGCCACATCAAACAGACCAAAGACGCGATGAGCAAACTCCGCGGCCAGGTCGGCAATTTGCAGTCCTATAAAAGCGGATCCATGACCACCCGTCTCTATGGCGTGAAATTCGGTTCCGGCTTCTCCGCTCTGGATGCTGCCGAGAGCTTCCGGATGGAACATGCCAAGGTCTTTGGCGTCGACGCCGTGGACCTGGTCCCCGGCAGTCTTTTGAAGGATCGTCGTACGACCCAGCCGGTCATGTACCAGCCGGAGACCGACGACTATAAGTTCACCCTGGTGTACTACCACCAGACCAAGGACGGGGTCCCGGTCTTCCAATCGGAGCTTCGTTTGCTCTCTAAGAACGAGTACGATCACCCCCTGGTGCTGGCCGTGTCGACTCTCCGCGATCTGGGCGACTTCGTGCCCAGCAAGGCTTTCCTCGGCGGAAACTCTTCGGTGGCTCTTGAAGCGGCCAAAGCCGACGAGCCGGGACTGACTCATTTCACCGATCAGGAACTGGTCGTCTTTGCCGGCGACGCCGACTATCGCACGACGCCTCGCATGGGTGTGAAGTTGACGGGTACTTCCGACTTCCCGGAAGAGTTCCTCTACGTCATAGATCCCGAGACCGGGGAAATCCTCTACAAAGAGAATCGCATCGTGCACGAAGATGTCGTTGGTAACGTCAGCGGCATGACCTCCCAGAATCATTCTTCGGACAACTGCGAACCCGAAGCTTTGGAGCCGTGGCCGTGGGCCAAGGTCCGCATCGGCGGCTACACCGCGTACACCGACGCCAACGGCGACTTCGTTATCCCCAACAGTGGAACCTCCTCGGTTACGGTTTTCTCCGAGACGGTTGGACAGTGGTTCGAGGTATTCAACTATCTGGGATCCGAGGAGGATCTCTCGACCAGCGTGACTCCGCCCGGCCCAGCCAACTTCGTCCACAACTCGGCCAACACCTCCGAGCACGTGCGCGCCCAGTCGAACGCTTACGTCGAGGCGAACATCGTACGTGACATGGCGATCGCACAGAACCCGTCCTATCCTAACCTGATGGATACAGAGTTCCCGGTTACAGTGAACCGCGACGACGGCTATTGTCCTGGCAACGCCTGGTATTCTCCTTCAGAGGAGTCTATAAACTTCTGCGAGAGCGGCGGCGGACACCCCAACACGGCCTACGCCGCGATTATCCACCACGAGTATGGTCACCACCTGGTCAACATGGGTGGTTCAGGCCAGGGCCAATACGGCGAAGGCATGTCAGACGCCATTTATGTCGTGATCAGCGACCAGTCGGAACTAGCACTCGGCTTCTACGGTCCGTGCAACACCCCGCTTCGCAACGCTGACAACTCGCATCAGTATCCTTGCAGCGGGGGTATCCACGACTGTGGTCAGCTTCTCTCCGGCTGTGTGTGGGACACTCGTAACGCCATGGTGAACACCTACGGTTCACCCAGCGTCTACCTTCCGATCCTACGCAACCTGACGGTCAACAGTATTCTCCTTCACACCGGAACCGAGATCACTCCGCAGATCACGATCGACTTCCTGACGCTCGACGACAACGATGGCAACATCAATAACGGCACTCCGCATTACTGGGAGATCGCGGCCGGTTTTGCGCTCCACAACATGGACGCTCCCGAACTGGCCCCGATCGCTTTCACCTATCCCCAGGGTACCCCGAGCCTGATCGATCCGGGCACTCCCAACAGCTTCATTGTACAGGTGAGCGGCGTTGCCGGCGAGACTCCGGTCCCCGGCACCGGCCAGCTTCATTACAAAATTGAAGGTGGCGCCCTGGTTTCGGTTGATATGGAAGAAACCACTCCCAACAACTACATTGCGACTCTTCCGCCGATCCAGTGCCTGGAGCGGATCGAGTACTACGTGAGCGCCGACGCCGAAGGCATCGGTACCATGTATGATCCCAATCCAGCTACTCCCCGTGCTGCTTTCGCGGCGACCGATGAGGTAGTAGGATTTGTCGACGGCTTCGAGACTGACCTCGGTTGGACCGTTAGCGGCGGCAGTTGGGGACGCGGCACACCCTCGGGTGGTGGCGGCCAGTACGGCAACCCGGACCCGTCGAGTGCTCACACCGGTTCCAATGTCTTTGGCTACAATCTCTCGGGTGACTACGAGAATAGTCTACCTGAGCATCACCTTACCAGTCCGGCAATCGATTGCTCCGAATTGGCTATGTGCCAGATCAATTTCTATCGATGGCTGGGCGTGGAAACGGACTCCTACGATCATGCTTACATCCGCGTTTCCAACAACGGTTCAAGCTGGACTACCATTTGGGAAAACGATGGCGAAGTGACCGACAACTCCTGGAATCACCAGGTATATGACATCTCCTCGGTTGCCGACGGTGAGGCCACCGTCTACGTCCGTTTCACCATGGGTACTACCGACGGTTCGTGGCAATACTGTGGATGGAACATTGATGACTTCGAGCTAACCGGCTACGAGTGTAACGCCAACTCCCCCAACATTCTGACGACCTACCTCCCCGACTGGACCGAGGGTCATCCCTACTCCCAGATGATTGTGGCCGAAGGCGGAACTCCTCCGTACGACTTCAGTGACAAAAACAGCGACCTGGTCCCGACCGGATTGAGTCTGGCATCGGATGGTGCCCTTACCGGCACGCCTAGCAGGACCGGGTTCATTTACTTCACGGCAATGGTCGTGGATGACTCGTCCTACAGCGACGAAGTACCCTACAACATCTTCATCAACCCGGCGGTTGAGATAACGACCAGTCATATCCCCGATCGCACAGCCGGAACCCCCTTCTCGGTTCAGCTGGAAGCGACTGGTGGTACCGGATCTCTGGTGTGGTCCGACAAGAATGGTGACCTCGCCGGCACCGGCCTGTCCATCAACCACGGCGGACAGGTAGCGGGCAACCCGGTCGAAGGTGTGGTTTCCTTCACGGCGGTGGCAACCGATGGTGTTGGTGCCACTTCTGAGGTGCTGTACACGTTCGATGTCAATCCGGCGCTGGAGATCATAACGACTTCGTTGCCTAATGCCGATCTGGGCGCGGCCTACAGTCAACAACTGGCCACCAGCGGCGGCACCGGCAACAAGACCTTTAGCGACAAGTACGGAGATCTTCAAGGCACCGACTTCTCGCTCAGCCTCGGTGGATTGCTTGAAGGTACCGGGACAACTGCCGGCACCATCAGCTTCACCGCTCGCGTGAGTGATGTAGGTGGCGGCGCCGATGAGCAGGCCTACACCTTTGAAGTGATCGATTTCCTCGAAATCTTGACCGAGGAAGTGCCCGATTGGACTCAGGGACACGCGATGTCCATGAACCTGACTTCCAAGGGCGGACTTGGTGCCCACACCTGGACCGACAAGAACGACGACCTCGTCGGCACCGGCCTGACCCTTGGCACGGACGGTCTCCTGAGCGGCGCTCCGACTGCAGCCGGCCCGATTAGCTTCACGGCTTTGCTGGAAGACGAGAATCGCACTAGCGTGGAGAAGCTGTTCACATTCCAGATCAACGTGCCGATCAGTTTCACCACCACTTCAGTGCCCGAAGGTTCACTCGGCGAGCCTTATTCGGCGCCACTCCTGACCACGGGTGGTACCGGTGGTCGCGTGATAACGGACAAGAACGATGATCTCGTCGGGACCGGCCTGAGCATCTCGCCGATCGGTCAGATCCAGGGCACCCCGTCAGATACCGGGGCGATCAGTTTCACGGCACTGGCCACCGACGCTGTCGGTGCGACGGCCGAACTACTGTTCAACTTCAACATCAACTTGCCGCTCACTATCGTCAACGAGGAACTCCCCGAGTGGACGGTGTCGATGGCCTACTCCGAGCAGCTTGTGGCTGCCGGCGGTGGTGCCAATCTAAGCTGGAGCGACAAAAACAACGATCTTGACGGAACCGGTCTGAGCTTGAGCGTTGACGGCCTTCTCAGCGGAACTCCAATCGCCGCCGGCGATATCAACTTCATCGCTGTCGTAACCGACGAGCGCGCTACGACAGAGAAGGCGTTCAATCTGACCGTCAACGCAGCGCCGTACTTCGTTACCACCAGCCTCCCTGACTGGACCGTTGGTGTTGAGTATGGCCAACAGATGACAGCCACCGGCGGCACCGGCATCCTGGCCTTTGACGATCTCAACGGCATGATGGGCAGCTACGGCCTCACGCTTGGTACCGACGGTTCCCTCTCGGGTGCCCCGACCTCGTCCGGCACGATCACCATCGATGCTACCGTGACTGACATGGCCGGCTACGTGGTTCCGCAGCAGTTCCTGTTCGACATCAATCCGGCCGTTCTCCTGGTAACTGAGTCACTTCCTGACGGTGCGGTATCGACACCGTATTCGGTTCAACTTGAAGCTACCGGTGGAACCGGTGTCAAGACCTGGGTCGATCTTTACGGCGATTTGGCTGCAGCGGGACTGTCGCTGTCGAGCGACGGATTAGTTTCGGGAACAGTGGCTTCTGAGATGACCATAAGCTTCACGGCTGAAGTGGTCGACGAAGTCGGTTCCAATGACAACCAGGCCTTTACGTTTGACATCGGTCCGGCCTGGATATGCGGCGACATCGACGGCAGCGGCTCTATGCCGGATATTGCTGACCTGGTTTACCTGGTCGCCTATATGTTCGACGGTGGTCCCGAGCCACCCAACATGGAAGCGGCTAACGTTGACGGTGTTGGCGGAGCAACTCCCGACATCGCCGACATGGTCTATCTGGTAGCGTATATGTTCGACGAGGGCGCACCGCTGGTTTGCCCATAGTTGACATTGCTAGAATATGAAACGACAACGCCCTCAGGTATTGACCTGAGGGCGTTTTGGTTTTTGGAGTGATAGCCACTTGCTGATCGAGATCAGGACTTGCCGGCCGCTTGCTCGGCCTCCTCAGTACTGGTTTCGTCTTCGGTGGCGTCTTCCGCTCGAAGCGTGAAGCAGAAACTGGTGCCCTTGCCTTCGCCTTCAGATTCCACCCAAATGCGACCTCGATGCAGTTCTATGATTCGTCGGACCAGGGCCAGACCAACGCCGGTGCCTCGAGAGGCCGGGTCCAACTTGTCGAACAGACCGAATATCTTCTCGTGGTAGCGTGATCCGATTCCGATGCCGTTGTCCTTGACAAAGAATACCGGCGCTGGGTCCTCATTTCGCCAACCCATCTCGATCCTGGGTGACTCCTGTTCGCCAATATACTTGATCGCATTGTCGAACAGGTTCTGAAGGATTTGTACGAGCCGCGGCCTGTCGCCACTGACCACCGGTAGATCCTCGGCCACCTTTATCTCGATATTCAGTTCCGACAGTTGCCCCGCTACCAGATCGCGAGCCTCGCAGGCAACCTTGTACAGGTCAACCGGCTTGCTGGCATAGATCATTTTGCCGACACGCGAAAGCGTCAGCAACTCATCCAGAAGCTGCTGCATCTTCTGCGCGGCGTTGGATATGCGAACTATATGATTGAGAGTATCGGCCGCCGCCGTCTCCTGGATATCGCGTTCGACCATTCCCAGGAAGCCTCGAATGGTGATCAACGGACTCTTCAAGTCGTGACTAACGGTGTAGGTGAATCGCTCTAGTTCGGTGTTCTTAGCCTCCAAGTCCGAAACCAGCGCCTCTCGCTCAGCTTCAACTCTCTTCCGATGCGAGATATCCTGAAACAGACACACCATATGGCCCGGGACCGTCTGGAACGCAACTACATGGAACGCCCCGGAAATACCTCCCTCATCATAGGTAATCTGTTCGGTCTCCCAGGACTCTCCCTCAATCGCCGCCTTGTAGTAGCGCATGGGCACTTCTGTCTCGGCAAGGGCCGGGAAGGCTTCTTCAATGGGTAACCCGATGAACTGATCGTGACCTATGCCCAGAATCTCCGTAGCCGCCGGGTTAGCGCCCTCGAACACGAGTTTGCCTCCGGAGCCGATGCGATACAAATGCATCCCCATGGGGGAGGACTCTATAATAGACCGGAAGCGTCGTTCACTTCGCAGAATCTCTTCCTCAGCCGCTTTGCGATGGGTCACATCCCTGGCAACGGCGAAGATCCGATCCTGTGCCGGCAGGGCGAACGCATTCCACGAAATCCAGCAATAGCTACCGTCCTTACGTCGATTGCGATTCTCGAAAGCAACCAGATTGCGGCCTGTAACAAGGTCGGAAAGTGCATCCTGGGTCGGCATGAGATCCTCAGGATGGACCAACTCCATATACGGCCTCGACAGGAGTTCCTCTTCACTCCAGCCGAGCGTTTGCGTGAAGGCCGGATTGACCTGCATGAAGTTTCCGGTGGAATCGGAGATGCACAACATATCGATAGAGAAGTTGAACAGTCGGTCGCGTTCTTCCTCGGCGATTTTCCGTGCGGTGACATCCAGGACCGTGAAGACCAGTCCGCTGGAGAGATCGCGCTCTCTGAGCGAACAGGAACTTAGGACGATATCAATGACCTTGCCATCCTTGCACACCCAGCGAGTTTCAACCGATCCCACTTGCCCGTGCTCGATCTGTCCGTGCTTTTCTCGACCAACTCGCTCGAACTCCTCGTCGCTCTCGTAGAGTTGCCGCGCATGCATGCCATTCAACTCCTGAGCACTGTAGCCGGTCAGTTCGGTGACCCGCTGATTGGTCCAACCGATGATCCGTTCGTGCACGAGGCCGATACCAATCGGGGCGGCACTAATGATGCCTCGAAGCCTCTCCTCACTCTTACGCAGAGCTTCTTGAGAGCGTCGACGGTCGGTGGTATCGTTATGGTAGATGATGACACTCGAGACCTCACCATCGGCAGAAAGGAGCGGGTAGGCTCTGACCTCGAAGACGCGGTCCTTCCCCTCTTCGTCCCGCTTAACGAACTCCTGGACATGCCCTTTGCGGCTGCTCTTGACAATCTCCACCGGGCACTGTTTGAAGTCTCCGGAGCAATCGCACGCGGGAATGGCTATGGTGTTTCGACATTCGCCTCCAACGGCGTGCTCTCCCGCTTTATTGGCCAGTTTGACCGTGAAATCCTTCGCATCAATCAAATAAAACGGATGAGTCAGTGAGTCGATTGTCGACCGATACAAGGTTGCCTGCTCCTGAAACTGGCTTTCGACCGTTTGACGCCGCCGGATATCCTCCTGAAGCTGCAGGTTTGCCCGTTCGACCTCGGCGAAAGCGGCCGCCCGTCCCTTCTCCTGCTTTCGCACAACCACGGCCACCAGCAATCCGAGGAATATCGAAGCTGACAACAGCAGCATCTGAGTAATCCGGAAGGCCCGCACCTCACCGTCGATTCGGTTATGAAGATGATTCTCGGTAGCCGAAGCGTGAGACAGACATTGCATGAAAACCTTGTCGAACTGCTCATCTTTGTCAGATCCGACTCCGGCCTCTGCCGCCGTTGTCAGCCGCTCGTGCGTGAGTCGCTCAAGTTCATGAATACTCCGATGCAAGGTATCTAACAGATGCCGGAAAGCTTTATCGCCCAGCGGGATTATCTCGTCGGTCGATGTGCCGTGCCCTCCGACAATTGCAGCCACTAGACTGTCGGCCGCTCTCAGGTGGCCAAAAACATCCGAAGTATCACGAACCGGATCTCCCGACAAGTGCTCCTCGAACCAGAGGTGGCTAAGGGCCAGCTCCCTCTGAACACTGACCATGTCCCGGGTGAGCGGTGTGAACTGCTCCGTGACACGATTGCCTGTATAGAAGCTGTACCCGACCATAGATGCTACCGCTATGGCCAGAAAGGCAATTACGACATAAATGCGCCGTGCATTACTTGTAGGATTTTCGACCGTCACAACTCGCCCTTTTGCCCCTCCGGTTAGCCTCGAAGATAAGTCGCTATGCAGGACATCTTCGCCTCGATACGTCTCTTAGACGTTTTGATTATCTATCGGCGCTACAGCCGTATTCTGAACCGGCGCCTGGCCTTGACACAGCCGCTTCTAAGATCGGTTCTATCTAAGAAAGCCTCGTGCCCAAGTGCCGTAAACTAAAACAGGCTTGACCCCGGTATCACCTTCGCGGCTGGCTGATGGCTGAGATCACCAGGGAAGCAAAGATCAGGAGACCTCCCAGTCCGCTTCGTAGCACGAACTGCTCCCCCCCCAAGGTCCAGGCGAATATCGCCGCGAAGACCGGCTCAAGAGCAAATACGAGCGCCACCGTCAGAGGGGCAACAATTTTCTGAGCCCACATCTGAATCACGAACGCGAACAGGCCGGGAAACAGCGCTAGAAAGAGTATGATTCCAACAGACTTGCTGCTCGGCAGCGCCAGCGACCCGCCTGTAACCCCTGAAGCCACAAGACTCAGCAGACCAACCACCAAAAACTGCTGGCAGCTGATCGCCAAAGGATCACATCCACGTTTCATGTAGACGTCGGAGTACAACAAATGCAGGGCGTAGGCCATTGCCGTGATTAGGGTCAGAAGGTCACCATTGTTGACGGATTTCATCCCGCCGGTAAGAATCCAAAGACCTATCAGCGACAGGCCCGATGCCCCCACCTCAAGATACGTCGGCTTGCGCTTGAATATGAGCCTGAGAAAGACAGGCACGAACGCCACGAACAGTCCGGTGATAAATCCCGAGTTTGAGGCACTGGTGATTCCCAAACCGATCGTTTGCGGTACATACAGCAACCAGAGAATGACGCCAAGAACCAAGCCCTGTCGCCAGTCCTTCAAGATCGGACGCTTCACGATCAGCAACCAGGGAATCATCAGAAGACCGGAGATCGTAAATCTATAGGCGACAATGGCCAGGGGATCGACTTCGTTGAGGGCATCCTTGACGACAATGAAAGTCGAACCCCAGATAGCCGCCGCATAGAACAGTCCGAGATTGGCCAGGATCAGCTTGTACTTCGGAGCCTCGGAGGTCGTCATCCTATCCAACCAATGGCCGGAACGGCCAAAATCAAGCTAATTTGTCTAAGAATGGACTGATGGGGTCAAGATTTCGCACCGATTACCAAAAAAGCATGAGCCCCGCGGGAAAGTTGATACTATATTGGGTCAACATTTGGAACGGGCCATACAGCAGGTCAAGAATGAGTCAGCACGGCATAGTTTTCGACATTAAGAAATACGCCATCCACGACGGTCCCGGAATCCGCACTACCCTGTTTTTTAAGGGCTGTCCCCTGGACTGCTGGTGGTGTCACAATCCGGAAAGTCGGGACTCGGAGATCGAGATCCTGCCGTTGAGTCTTGAATCCAACCGCAGGTCCGAAAAAGCCCGTACAGTCGGCCGGACCATGAATGTCGAGCAGGCCATGGAAGAGATCCTCAAGGACGAGATCTTCTTTGATGAGTCCGGAGGCGGCGTTACGCTGTCGGGGGGCGAGCCCATGCACCAGCCGGAGTTCCTTAAGGCGATACTCACCGCCTGCCGCCAGGCCGGTCTGCACGTCGCCCTGGATACTTCGGGACACGTCGCAACCGAAGAGTTCGCTAACATCCATCACGAGGTTGATCTCTTCTTGTATGACCTGAAACTCGCCGACTCGCAGGACCATCGCAGATACACCGGTGTCGACAACGAGCAGATTCTGGCCAATCTTCGATTTCTATGCGAAAACGGTAGTACCGTTTGGGTGCGGATACCCCTGATCCCCAAGATCACCGACACCGAGAAGAACCTGAACGATAGTATAGAAATTCTTCAGAGTCTCCATCACAAACCTCAGGTGAGTCTTCTTCCCTACAATCTTTTCGGCGAGGAGAAATTCCGACGGTTTGGAATCGAGCCCCGGGTAGGTTCGCTTCCGACTCAGTCGCCGGCTCAACTCCGCGAATTGGCACGCCCTTTTGAGGAAGCCGGATTCCAGGTAAACTTCGGAGGATAACACCGTGAACGAACGAATCGCCAAACTGCGACAGCAAAGCCTGGATGCGCCGGCCAAAATCTCGCTCGAGCGCGCCCGCCTGATCACCGAGTATTACCAGTCACGCGAGGCCGACCGCGTCCCCATACCGGTTGCTCGTGCCCAGGCCTTCTGTCATCTGCTGGCCAACAAGATGATTTGTATCAATCCCGGTGAGCTGATAGTCGGTGAACGCGGCGAGGCGCCCAAGGCTACTCCTACTTACCCTGAGATCTGCTGCCACACGCAGGATGACTTCCGGATTCTGAACGACCGACAAAAGATCCCCTTTGCCGTCGACGAGAACACGTCACAGGAGCAGGAGGACAGGATCATCCCCTTCTGGTCGGGTCGGTCTCTCCGCGATCGCCTCTTCGCCGTTGTCGATCAAGAATGGGTCGACGCCTACGAGGCTGGTATATTCACTGAGTTCCAAGAACAGCGCGCCCCCGGCCACACCGTCCTCGACGACAAAATCTACCGCAAGGGTATGACCGACTTCAAAGAGGAAATCGGCCAATCGATTTCTCGCCTTGACAGCTTTGAAGATCCTGAGGCCCTTCCCAAGAGAGAACAACTCGAGGCAATGGCTACCGCCGCCGATGGTCTGATCCGCTACGCCGAACGTCATGCCGAAAAGCTTGAAGAGCTGGCCAAGGCCGAGTCGGATTCGACTCGCTCCCAGGAGCTGTCGGAGATGGCGGCTATCTGTCGGAAAGTCCCGGCTCAGGCACCGGAGACGTTCTGGGAAGCGCTCCAGTACTACTGGTTCTGTCACCTGGGCGTGATCAGCGAACTTAACACCTGGGATTCGTTCAATCCCGGCCGCCTGGACCAACATCTCTACCCCTTCTACAAGGCTGATATAGACGCCGGACGTCTGACCCACGGGCGCGCCCGCGAGTTGCTCCAGTCGTTCTGGATCAAGTTCAACAACCAGCCGGCTCCACCTAAGGTGGGCGTGACGGCCAAAGAAAGCGCCACCTACACCGACTTCTGTCTGATAAACGTCGGCGGCGTGACTCCCCAGGGCGACGACGCCGTCAACGAGTTGACGTTCCTAATTCTCGATGTCATCGAGGAGATGCGCCTGCTCCAGCCCAGTTCAATGGTGCAAATCAGCAAGAAGAACCCCGACCGCCTGGTCCGCCGCGCCCTGCATATCATCAAGACCGGTTACGGGCAACCTTCGTTGTTCAATACTGATGCGATCGTCCCGGAGTTGGTACGCCAGGGCAAATCGATCATCGACGCCCGCCAGGGCGGCGCCAGCGGATGTGTCGAAGCCGGGGCATTCGGCAAAGAGGCCTACATCCTCACAGGCTACTTCAACCTGGTCAAAGTACTGGAAGTCGCGCTCAATCACGGGACCGATCCTCGCACCGGGAAGCTGATCGGAGTGGACACTTCGTCTGAGGGCGATTTCGCCGAGTTTGAGGACCTCTATGCGGCCTTCGAGAGGCAGCTGCAACATTTCATCGACATCAAAGTACAAGGCAACCGTGTGGTCGAATCGCTTTGGGCGCGTCTGCTCCCGGCGCCGTTTATGTCGCTTCTCATCGACGACTGCATCGCCACCGGACTCGACTACAACAACGGCGGAGCCCGTTACAACTCCTCGTACATCCAGGGCGTTGGCATGGGAAGTGTCACCGATTGCCTGTCCTCCCTGAAGCATCATGTCTTCGAGCGGAAGACGGTCAGTCTGGATGATATGAAGCAGGCCCTGGCCAGCAATTTCGCCGAGAACGAGGAGCTGCGTAGTCAGCTTCTTGACGAAACACCTCGCTATGGCAACGACGACGACCGCGCCGACGATCTAACCCGCCGTGTCTTTGAAAGCTACTTCGGACTGATCGACGGCCGCCCCAACGTCAAGGGTGGTAGTCATCGCATCAACCTGTTGCCGACAACCTGCCACGTCTATTTCGGCAGCATTGTAGGAGCTATGCCTGACGGTCGCCTGGCCGGAGAGCCGCTCTCCGAAGGCATCTCCCCTGTCCAGGGAGCCGACCGAAACGGTCCGACGGCCGTATTGAAGTCGGCTGCCAAGATCGATCACCTTCGCACCGGGGGGACTCTTCTCAACCAGAAGTTCACTCCGCAGCTGCTTGACTCCGCCGACGGTATTGACAAGCTGCTGCGGCTCGTCCGCGCCTATTTCAAGATGGACGGCCATCACATCCAGTTCAATGTGGTTACGGTTGATACTCTGAAGAAGGCCCAGGCGGAACCGGAGAAGTACCGCGACCTGATCGTACGAGTCGCGGGCTACAGCGACTATTTCGTAGATCTCAGCCCGGAACTACAGCAGGAGATAATCAAGCGTACCGAGCAGGGAACGCTTTAGACATATGGATCTGGACAAGCTTCGCAACTGGTCCCCTCCCGATTCCTGGACCACGATTAGCACAATCGACGCTCACACCGGAGGCGAACCACTCCGCATCATTCTTGACGGCTTTCCCGACATCCAGGCCTCGAGCATTCTGGAGCTGCGCCGCGTCGTGCGCGATCAGTACGATCACCTCCGCACGGCTCTCATGTTCGAGCCACGCGGACACGCCGACATGTACGGCTGCCTGGTGACACCGCCGATGACATCGGAAGCTGATTTCGGCGTTCTCTTCATGCACAACGAGGGTTACTCCAGCATGTGCGGCCACGGGATTATCGCTGTGACAACCGCCATGGTCGAGTCGGGCGCGATCGAGCCGTCTGATCCCGAGACCGTAGTGCGTATCGACACGCCGTCGGGACTGGTCACAGCCTTTGCCATTTCCGAGGGCGGACGGGTGAAATCGGTGAGATTCCACAACGTACCCTCGTTCGTGGTTGACCTTGACAACGAACTGGAAGTCCCCGACCTGGGTCCGGTGACATACGATCTGGCCTTTGGAGGCGCTTTCTATGCCTACGTTCAGGCCGAGCCGCTGGGCCTGGAGCTGACAGTTTCTTCGGCCAGAGAACTCATACACAAGGGGATGCTGATCAAAAACGCCGTGATGCAGAGCCGAGAGATCGAACACCCTTTCGAACCGGACTTGAGCTTTCTCTACGGAACGATCTTCATTGGTCCTCCCCTGTCGTCCGACGCAGACTCTCGCAACGTATGCATCTTCGCCGAGGGCGAAGTTGACCGAAGTCCCACCGGTACCGGAGTGAGCGGTCGGGTGGCCATTCATCACGCCCGCGGCGAGCTTGAGGTCGGCCGCTCGATGACGATCGAGAGCATAGTCGGCAGTCGCTTTGGCGCCCGGGTGGTCGAGGAGACTCGATTTGGATCTCATCAGGCCATCATCCCGGAAGTTACGGGGAGCGCCTCGATTACCGGTAAACACGAGTTTGTGGTTGACCCGGACGACCCTTTGGGGCAAGGGTTCATTATTCGCTAGAACACTCTTACAAGGAAAGTAGTTATGAAGGCTGTTATCAAGACCAGCAAAGGCACGATCAATATCAATCTGCACGCCGACAAGACGCCGATCACCGTCGCCAGTTTCGCTAACCTGGCCAAGAGAGGCTATTACGACGGGCTGAAGTTCCATCGGGTGATCAACGATTTCATGATCCAGGGAGGTTGCCCCAACGGCACCGGTACCGGCGGTCCCGGATACACATTCGACGATGAGATCGTAGCCGAGCTCAAACACGACAAGCCGGGCATTCTCTCGATGGCCAACGCCGGCCCCAGCACTAACGGCAGCCAGTTTTTCATCACGCACGTACCCTGCCCGTGGCTCGACGGCAAACACGCCGTTTTTGGTCAAATCGAATCGGATTCGGATCAGGAGATCGTGAACGCCATTGCCGCCAACGACAGCATCGAGTCAGTTACAATCGAAGGCGACACCGACGCCTTGTTCGAGCAGGTGAAGGATCACCTCGAACGCTGGAATAAGGTCCTCGACTAAATTCTGCATTCCCACAGGTAGAAAAGGCGCGGTCTTGAGTCCGCGCCTTTGTCATACTATAACTGTCTCGTGTTCTATCGCCAGGCGGATTTGGCTGCATACAGAACGTAGGCCAACAGGTATAGCGCTCCCGCAATGGCCAGCGCTATCGAGAATCCCCAGCTAATCGCAATCAATACGACAATAATCGAGCCTAACACCGAGGCTGCCCCGTTGACGGCAAATCCCCAGTCAACCAGCTCACCCACCCGCAAGGTGGCTTTGGGAAAAGGCATCCCCATCAGAAAACCGAGCGGGAACACCAAAAGTGCAGATACAAACGCGCGGAATAGGATCGGCAGCCCCACCAGCGCGTCGGTAACACTTCCCAGGATCAGAATCTCCAGCAGAATCCAAACGGCAATACCGCTAAAGACCCACGAAGCACGCAGGCGTCGCGAGAATCGACTCCCCAGTCCCGACGCGATCAGCAAAGTCACCAAAACCGTCGCGATGCTGTAAATCGAGGCTCCCACGAACAGAGCGTACTTCTGGATCAGTACAATCTCGACCATCATAAAAGCCATTCCGATGGTGAAATAGTAAAGCCAGGGAACAGCCGCCAGCTTCTCCTTGCTCACGAGGTACGGAAGCAGATTGGCCGGGACCACGATCAACAGGACTATGGCAAGAATCACCAGCATCACGAGCGTAGCCATTGGAAAGCCAGTGAACTCGGCATACTGACTCAGTTTATCCAGCTTGTCGCTGCTGAGATTCTTGAGCATTCCCATTTGCGCCACGAACGGGCGGTCATCAGTGCTGGGAGACAGGTCAATGGGGATGGTATCCTGCACGCTCTTCCAACCGTCACGTATGATCTGACCATACAAGTTGTCACCGGCGGTGTCGGGTGCCGGATACAGCAGATGTATGTGACTGTGGCGCTCGGCCGTCAACGGACCAAAGGCGTGGTAGCGCAACTCGTCGGTTAGGGGTTGCTTCGATATCAGGAGAAGCTTCCGGCGGATTCCCGGAAGATTATATACCGCAAAATGCTCGGTGGGGTGATCCACTCCGGCCGACCGGAGCGCATCCATGACTTCGGTGACCAGTCGTGGCATGTAGACCTGGTGTTCCATGGAGAGGAAACCACTGTCCGAAAGCGCTCTCCAATAGTCCGCGAAGGCCTCGGTAGTAAACAGGTAGTTTTCGGCCAGGGCGAACGCACCCGAACCAAGAGCCGCCCAGGTATTGGAGCTGACAGAGTAGATCAGATCGAACTTGCCCTCGAATCGACGCACGTAGGTGCGGGCGTCCTCCGTCACTACGTGAACCCGCGGGTCATGATATAACCGCCCTGAGTAGTCGACCAGAGTGATAATCTTGCCGCTGCTGTCACGAATTGCCGGCGGTGGTGGAGGCGGGGGTGGCGGTGGCACTGCCACGGCCGTAGAATCGGCAGTCGTAATATCCGCTGCCAGCGAGTCGTTGGCAACAGAATCCACAAGAGGGCTATCCGCAACTGTGTCGACAACCGGTTCCGGCGAGCTAAACGTATCGATATAGCCGCAGCTGTCCCCGTAGAGCATCATGTGGTTGATATGCCCATTCATTTCAACGGCGTGAATCTCGGTGGCACCCTGTTCAATCGCCTGAAAGACGTCCATTCCGCCGCCCGAACCGAGCGACAGGAAACTGCACGAGTCAAAGCGGTCAACCAGATAACCAACATCGATGTCCCATTGGCTATCCTCGGGACTCAGGGCCGACCAGTCCCCATCGAACGGAATCACGGGGGAGTTGGCCACATTGTCGATATTCAGGCCCCGGTAGTAGCCGCCGTAGTCGTAGATCTTGATCTTAGCCAGAGCGTCCCAATGCTTGTAGATTACCGGGGCTCTTTCCTGGCGTTCCATTTCTAGCCAGTTTGAAGCCGAAGGCGTCAGGGCGAATACTCCCAGAACCGCCGCCAGCGGCAGAGCTTTGCCCAGTCCTCGGCACGCGACAGCTGCCGCCAGGAGTGCCGGGATTGTCACCAGGGTTGCCGCGGCAGGTGTCTCGACCCAGTTCATTAGACCCAGGGCCAGCACTACTCCCAAACCAGCTCCCAGGAGATCGGCCATGTATAGACGAGGGATGTCCGCGTGATTGCGCTTGAACAGGTGAGCTAGAGCGATACCCCCGAAGAAGTAGGGTGACGCCAGAATCAGCACGGTCAACAACACCAGCAACATCATGTCGAACCGGGCAAAAGCCACCGAGAAATCCAAACCCAGAGCAAAGACAAGTGGTGGCCCCGAAAACGAGAGTGCTCCGGCCAGGAAGAGTGAAAGCCCCAGCCAGTACTCACGATTGAGCCTGCCGAACAATCTTACCGCCAGCGCTCCCATCCCCAGCCCCATTACTGCCAACGATAGAATCAGGAAGGCAAAGGTGTAGAAGAACTCGGCAGAAAAAACCCTGGTCCACGTCAATTCCATTCCAACCAGGGTCAAAGATAGTAATGCAATGATCCAATAGCGCTGTACCTTCATAGGGCTCCTTTCAATGCTTGGCGGCGGTGCCTGACTTCGAAGGGCGACCTCGAGGTGGGAATAGGCCGGAACTCAACGAGCAGCCACATAATCAAAGACGTAATTATCGCCTTTTTGTTGCGGCCCAAGTTGTTACGATATCTAAACGAGACTGAAGTATCCCTTCAATCTGCCGATCAAAACCAATGAAAGCCTTGTGCAGCTTTCGGCGACAGTCAAAAGGCAGGCTTGTGTTGCGTCAAATACTAGTTGCACCTGGACGGACACTCAGATATTGTGGAATCGAAGGAGGTTCACTCCGCAGGGCCATGGTGACGGTCCAACTGCAGTGAGTGAGATCTTCTACCGACCGGGGAAGCAACTTGATACACCACAACAGTCGGCAACTGACGTACCAGTTATAGGGCACTATCTAAGAACCAGTTATTGACCGCCGGTCTGACCGGAGGACACAGGATCCTGATCCGGAGCCGATCGGCAGTGAGAGTCGACCGAATGAGCAATCGTGAACGCGGGGACAACTTTGATGCATCTGACCAGTCGCAGGGGAAGGTAGTCAATCCTCCTTTGCACGAAGATTTTTCCGACATCGACAAGATGGCCAGCGGATTTGCGTTGAAGGAGATCATCCTCGACGAGTCTGGTCAGCCGATCGATTTCCGGTTCCTTCAAGTAAATGCCGCCTTCGAAACCATAACTGGTTTGAAAAGGTCCGACGTGGTCGGGCGGACCATGCGAGAACTGATGCCAAATGCAAGAGGACTTTGGATCGACAGGTACGGAGAGGTAGCGCTAACCGGACTTCCGACTCGATTCGACGAATACTCTCCAGAACTGGCGAGGCACCTCTCGGTTGCCGCCTACCGCCACGCTCCCAACCAGGTTGCGGTCATCTTCGATGATGTTACCGAGCGACTCCGTTCGAGAGAGCGCCTAGAAGAGCGGGAGCATCTCTTCAGCACCCTGTTTGAAACCGCCAATGACGCCATCTTCATGATGCAGGGAGGGCAGTTCATCGACTGCAACGAACGCACCCTGGAGATGTTTGGTTGCACTCGCGAACAAATTGTCGGAGCCTCCCCGTGGGAGTTCTCTCCCGAGTACCAACCGGACGGGCGGCCGTCCAAGGATGCGGCCATCGACAAGATTACTAGCGCCATCAAAGGCGTCAGAACTCAGTTCGAATGGACTCACAAGCGATATGACGGTACCGAATTTTCGGCTGAAGTCAGCCTGACACAGCTCCACAAACCCGGTGACGACGTAATCATGGCAATCGTACGCGATGTCACCGAGCGAAAAATCGCAGAAGATAAGATCCGGGAGAGTGAGGAACGCTTCAGAAATCTCTTCGAAAACGCCCCCATAGGTTATCAGTCGCTCGACGCCCGGGGCAACTTCATCGAAGTCAACGAGGCCTGGTGTCATACTCTCGGGTATGAAGTAGATGAAGTCATTGGGAGAAACTTTTCAGAGTTTCTCGAGGAAGACTTCGGAGAGGTTTTCCGTCAACGGTTCCCCAAGTTCAAGAAGGTGGGACAGGTGCTCGGGGCCGAGTTTGTGATGAAGCACAAGAACGGTTCGAAGATTCTCGTGTCGTTCAACGGCCGAATCGGCACCCACCCTGACGGCAGCTTCAAACAGACTCATTGCGTACTGCACGATATCACCGAACAGCGGCGGGCCGAAAAGGAACGCGACGAACTGCTTGAAGACCTAGAGGCAAAAAACGCCGAGCTCGAGCGATTCACTTACACGGTGTCTCATGACCTCAAGAGCCCTTTGATTACAATTCAAGGATTCGTAGGCCTTCTCGCCGATGATGTCAGAGCCAACAACAACGAGAAAGTTGACAAGGACATCAAACGGATTTCCAACGCCGCCGAGAAGATGAAAACGCTTCTCGACGAGCTGTTGAAGCTGTCACGGATCGGTCGCCAGGTAAACCCCTCGGAAGACATACATCTCGCCGAGTTAGCCCGCGATGCCGGAGAATTGGTCGCGGGGAGAATCACCAGCGCCGGGATAAAACTCAAAATCAGTCCCAGTATGCCCACCGTATACGGAGACCGCCCCAGATTACTGGAGGTTTTCCAGAACCTCATAGATAACTCAGCCAAGTATATAGGCGACGTTGAACTGCCGACCATAGAAGTTGCAACAAGGATTGACGCCGCCGAAGTAGTATGTTTTATTGAAGACAACGGTGTCGGAATACCGTCGGAATATCATGAGAGGGTGTTCAGCTTGTTTGAGAAGCTGGATCAGCAATCCGACGGTACCGGAGTGGGACTGGCACTGGTCAAACGCATAATCGAGCAACACGGTGGTAGAATCTGGATCGAAAACCCAACGCCCGATAAGGGGTGTCGATTCTGCTTCACGTTGCCCGATGTCAGACCCGCTCGCGGCGAGAAGGAGCATACAGATGAAGGGAGAACCGTTGACTATCCTTCTGATAGAGGATAACGCCGATCACGCGGAACTGGTCCTCCGGGGATTCCGCGATCATCGCGTGGCAAACACCATCTTCCATGTAACCGATGGTGAAGCCGCCCTTGACTATCTGTACCAGCGTGGCGACTACTCTGACCCGACAACTTGCCCACGTCCACATGTGGTACTTCTGGACCTGAGACTTCCCAAAGTCGACGGACTCGAAGTCTTACAGAAAGTCAAATCCGACGACAGTCTCAAGCGCATTCCGGTGGTAATCCTTAGTACCTCCGAAGCCGAGAGAGACGTAGCCATGGCCTACGATTTTCATGCCAACAGCTATCTTGTCAAGCCTGTCGACTTCGTCAAATTCACACAACTAATGGACGACCTCGGGTTTTACTGGTTGTCCTGGAATACACAGCTCGCCGATCGCGAGTTCAGCACACGGGACATTACCTGATATCAACTCTGGGCGCGGCATGGAAAACACCAATACCAAGGTTCTGCTAATCGAAGACGAAGAGGCCCACTCTGAGTTTCTTCTACGAGTATTCGAGTCCGATGATCTTTTCGAAGTCAAAACGGCCGACAATCTCAAAACGGCCAGAGAGCTCATAGACCAGTATAAGCCAGACCTTATCATCGCCGATATGTTTCTTCCCGACGGCAAGTCTACCGAGCTGCTCACCGGCGAAAAGATGCCTATCATCATGGTCACCTCCCAAGGTGATGAGCAGATGGCGGTCGAGGCTATCAAAGGTGGAGCTCTGGACTATGTCGTGAAGTCTCAGAACACCCTGAGTGAAATGCCAAGAGTTGCCCGCCGCGCTCTGCGAGAATGGGGACATATTGCTCAGCGAGTCAAAGCCGAAAACGAACTGAGTCAATCTCGTGAGATGTATCGTGCTCTCGCCGAGAACACAGTAGACGCCATCGTACGTTTCGATACCGACATGCGCCACGTCTATGCCAACCCCGCCTATGAGGCTATTCTGGCAAAATCGTCAGAGGAGATAGTAGGCAAAACTCTCGAAGAGCTGGGTCTTCCGACCGAGGTCTCGACCTCCTGTTCCAACGGCATGACCCGTGTGTTCCGAACCGGCAAGTCGTTCGACATGGAGGTTACCTTCAAGAAGAACGGCGATGTCACGACGCTCGACTATCGCCTGGTACCTGAGTTCTCCTCGAGCGGTGAGGTTCTTACGGTTCTGGCCACAATCAGAAACGTGACCGAGACGCGGCGCTTACAAGAGTATGTCGGTCGCGCCGAGAGACTCGAGACGGCCGGCTCGATCGCCGGTCAGGTCGCCCACGACTTCAACAATCTTCTCGGCCCCCTGGTAGCCTACCCGGGCTTCATTAAAGAAGAGCTGCCGCAGGGTCATCCGTCTGTACCCTTTCTCGATGGCATCGAACGGGCCGCCGAGCAAATGGCCGACATCAACCAGCAACTGCTGACTCTGGGGCGACGCGGCCACTACAACCAGGAAGTAATCGATCTTAACCAGGTGATCAAACAGGTCGTGCAGTCGCTGACTCCGGTTCCCCAAACGCTGGTGGTAAAGACGGAGCTGGCCGACAATCTCATGCAGATCCGAGGCGGCCCCTCACAGATTAGCCGCATGATTGCCAACCTGATCTCGAACGGGCGTGACGCCATGCAGAATATCGGCTGGCTGACAATCACTACCGAGAATTTCTATGCCGACGATTTTTCCGGATCGTTCGGTCAGATTCCCCGCGGCGAGTACGTCAAACTTACCGTCTCCGACACCGGCTGTGGCATACCGGAAAGTGTGATGCCCGAAATCTTCGATCCCTTCTTCACTACTAAGCGGGCCAATCAACGTCGCGGTTCCGGACTGGGACTGAGCGTAGTTCATGCAGTCATAAAGGATCACAGCGGTTACGTCGATGTCGACAGCCGAATCGGCGAAGGCACTCACTTCCAGGCGTTCTTCCCCATCACCCGCGACCCGATGGAAACCTCCGACACCGAAACCGTGCCGCGAGGATCGGAAACGGTTCTGGTGGTGGACGACGATGCTATTCAGCGCGAGGTCACAGTCCGATTGCTGGACAAACTCGGTTATGTACCGGCCACGGCAGACTGTGGCGAGACGGCGCTGGAGATGGTGCAGGAGCAGCCGTATGATCTGCTGGTCCTGGACATGGTGATGCCTTGCGGGATGGACGGCACCGATACGTATCGTAAGATCCTGGAGATCTACCCAGAGCAACGAGCTTTGATCGTTTCAGGTTTTGCTGAGTCTAAGCGTGTCGAGACGGCCCTCAGCCTGGGTGCCACCGCCTTTCTACGCAAACCACTGACGCTGCAGACACTGGCCAAGGCCGTTCGCACAGCCCTGGCTCCCGCGGCCAATTAGCTCTAGGAGTCGTTGGGCATCCGCGGATAGTCAGTCTTTCGCCCATACAGGAGATCGTCTCCCCAGACAGACAGTTGCCGCGCGATCGATGAACGCGTCAATCCCCTGCGAATGAAGTTGTGCACGGCAGTCGGCGGATGGCTGTACGGACAAACCTTCATACACAGTCCACAGTCGGTCCCCACTACGCGCCAATAGCGAATGCACTGCTCGACGTTGATCGGCCATTTCTCGACACCCCTCACGACTGTCTTGGAGTCGTTAGGGATCGCCGCTGAAGGACAGTTGGTTGCGCACTTTTTGCATATCTCGCAGAATTCCTGAACGCCAAAGACTATTGGACGATCCGGTACCAAAGGAAGATCGGTCGTGACCGCTCCCAGTCTCACGCGAGGCCCCAGGCGAGGCGTGACAAGGTACCCCATCCGTCCTATCTCCCCCAACCCCGCAGCCCACGCTACCGGAGGAAGCATGATCTGGTAGTTGGAGTCCGAGATGTGCGCCCGGGCCGAGTAACCCAGCTCACGAATCAGCCGCGCCATTTCAACCGACATTTCCGCTGCCTGGAAGTACCGTCGGGCCGCTTCCTGAGTAATGGGAAGGGACGGAGCGGAATCGACCGACTCAAAATCCATCTCCACCGTGTAGACAATCGCGAATCTGTGGCTGTTGTTGATCGGCTGTCCCCACGGCTCGGGGCCGCGCCCAACGTGGGAGTAGACCCACGAGGGATGCATACGCGCAACTCCCACTTCGTCAGCACCTCGGCGACGCACCCATTCCTTCCACTTCCGGGTAGCCTCGGCCGGGCCAAGATCGAGACGCTTGGGGTTGACACCGCCATCCACCTTGGTCGTTAGCGCTGCGATCTCGCGAAAGGTGTCCTTGATTTCTTCAGAGGCCTGGGGATCGTAGAACCTGCCGCCCGGATCGAGCAACGGCGGCAGCTTGCGAATGCGGTCGTCGATCTCTTTGTTCTCCGGACGCATGGCGTAATAGTGCTCATACTTCTCGGTCCCCGGTTGGTACTCCTCCCTCGCGAACATTACATCCCGTTCGTCCACTTGCTCGCCAGTCTGTCTGACCTTCATGCTGTGGATACGAGAGAAAGGAAAAAGAAACACGGCCAGTGACAGCCAAACTGCGTGACCGGGCAACAAGTACCACCACTCTCCTTGCGGCGCAAGAGTCAGCCAGCCGGCCCAAAACAAAGCTGTCGCGAGGAGTAGCATCAGGCTGCGCTGCAGGGCCCGCTTCTGCTTCTCCTTGAAAGATGCGTGAGCAAAAAAAGCCCACAGAGCGGTCGAAAACAGACCGTTTATAAGAAGAAACAAGAAGGCCGTACTCATGGCGACAAGTTACGAATGCAGCCGTAATCGGGCAAGGTTAGAAGCTGGCCCTCAAACCGAACCAGACCTGACGCGGGGCGCCGTAGTGAAGGGGATCCTTCTGCTTAAGCTTGTACTTCTGCTCGTAGTTGAGACCGGTGTTATCCGGATCCGGGTTGGCATCGGCGAAATATCGACCTGCCTCGGTATCAAGGTATCCGGTCTCGTCGGGCTGACCGGTCCCGTGGTATACATCTTCAATTATCTCATTGTCCAGGACATTGTTGATCTGAACGAACGGCGTGAGCGTATAGCGGTCGAACTTGAAGGACTTCTCCCATCTTAAATCGAGGCGCATGGATCCATCCATTCGCTCCGAGTTATACGGCCCTTCGGGGCGTAGGTTTGCAGCGGCCTCCGTCGCCTCGTCGCCGACGAGCCCGGGCGTATAGGGAGCACCGCTTTGAACTCTGGCAACCAAACTCAGCCGGCTGTTCTCGAATGGAAACAGGTTACTCACGCGGGGCCCCTCTTGGGCACCGTACACGACCGAGGCCTGCGACACTACCGTGTGTGGTCGGTGATAGTCAGAGGGCGGCTCTTTTCTCTCGTCACGATTAAGAGGGTTCTGCCAGACAACATAGAACTGAGAACTTACCTCCGGTGCCTGTCCCTGGAGTTTGTGGTAGTAGGAGTATGATACCGACAAGTCGATGTTGTCCTCTCTCCAGTTCGCCGAGACCGAGTACATACTAACTTCTGACTTTACGCCATTGAAGTACAGGTCGTACGTCGTGGGAAAACCAAGGCTGATGTGACCGAGTGCCATTTGCTCCTCGATCGTGCTGAAGACGGCTCCGGCCCGCAACTGCAACGTCCGGCCGATCTTGAACAGGAATCCTGCGTTGAGTCGTTTGATCCTTTCGTTCTCGATCGTGCCCAATGGATTTCCAAAGAACGCACCCCGCGCAAGGCGCTCCTCGAACTGCCCCCAGCTGGGATAGACATACATCAGGGGCGGCAGACGGTGTTCCCTATCGATTCCGCCATCGATCCGCCACCATTCGGTTAACCAGAATGATGTCAGGAGGCCGAATCGGTAAGGTTTCGGGTTCTCTGCCTTCGTGAGATCATGCCGGTCGATCGTCATCGCAAATTCATCGCGAAGATCATACGGATCCATCGGACGACTCGGGTTGATCAAGGTTAGAGCGTTCAGGTCCCAGATGTCGTATCCCGCGACGATTCGCAGGCTGGCTCGGTGTACCTTCATCTGAAGAGACCCCTCCAGCCGAGTCACGCTCGGTTCGGCCGGACCATTTCTCCAACCCCCGGCGTCAGACTCATTGGCCACCGAATCATAGCCATAGTAGAACACATCGCTATAGTCAAAGGCTCTTGTAGCATTCATGTCCCAGAAGTAGCGAAGCGTGAAGCTGGCACGTTCAACTCCGAAAGCCACATCCAACGTCGATGAAATGCGGTGTCTTAGTCTGGCCGCGAAGCCGGTTCGGTCCGTCTGCTGTCGAGAGTACGACCCATAGTAGGAGGCAGCATACACCGTATCCAGATCGTCGCCGTTGTAAAGCGTGCGAAACTCGCTGGGCGTGCGGAACAGATTGTGCTGCTCGTACCACGGATCACTGTGCGGACGTAGATAAGAATCAAAGTCATCGAACAACACCCCATCACCCTGCAATCTCTCGAAACGTGCCCCGAACAGGCCGGCTTCGATTTCAGTCCCCTCGCGAAGTTCGTAGCTCGCACGGGCCTGCCAAAACAGGTTGTCATCCTTGATTCGTGGTGCATGAGCACTGTTGAGAAGCCAGACCTGACTGTACTGCTGGCGTTCATCCTTCGAAAAGTCCAGGCTGGCATCAAACGAAAGCCTCCGCGAGACCGGAAGAGAAACGGTTCCGTGATATGACCATCCGCTCCACCAGTTGCTGGGAAGAATGTGCGAGCCATCGCGAGTAATCTCTTCGGTGATGGGAGAAGGCGATTGGTCCCGCAACCATCTCCTTTCGACTGTACCAGAGAAGGCTCCGTCCGACAATCCAGGAATCGGGCCATGCAGCTGGGCAGTGTACCAGTTCTGATCGTATCCCGAACCGACCGAGTTGTCGGTCATTGCCTCTACCATACCTCGATACTTGCGCCCCCCCTTGCGGGTACTTATCTCGACCGTATTGATCGAGGCTCGGCTCCTCAGCCGATGGACGTAGGCACCCCATCCGATCGACCCGATGGCATGCCGGCTAACCGTCGCAGTATACTCTCCACTAAAAGGGTTAACAGCGCTCTGACCGTTGAGGTAGATATCTTTTTGGTAGGTACGACCACCCGCAAGGTGCAGTCCCGAACCTCCTTCCCGAGTCGAGATTGTACTCCAGAGAAAATCGTTCTCAATGTTCACTCCGATAATCGAGGCGTCCAGGAGAAGTATGTCTGGAACAGAATTCACCGGAAGGGCGCGCAAATCATCCCCGTTCCAGTAACTACCCGACAAACCGACTTGCGTTGTATCGGCAAACACAGCAGAACTAGCTTGCAGGAATACAATCAGCGTTGCGAAAGTGACCAGCCAGATATGTCTCATGGGGGCTCCTCCCAAATCGCGGGTACTCAACTCCGAGGTCTACACGTGTACCACAATATCAAAACTGTATTCAATTGTCAACGAAGCCCGCAGAGCAAAAAAAAACGCGGACGCACAGGACGCCCGCGTTTTGAAGCTACCTAACTTGCTAAGCTGTCTGTCTACGATAAAAGAAGAAGGCGGCTCCGATCAAAAGAAGACCGAGAGCAGAGTATCCGAACAGACCCAAAGAAGGCGCCGGCACGGGACTATCCTGAACCGTGACACTACCGGTCATGGAAGGATGAAAAGTGCACTTGTAGGTGTGAACGCCTACCTCGGTGAATACCCGCGAGTACTGCTGGCCGTTGTTGAGAGTACCCGAATCCCAAAGGGCGTCGTCCGCCGTCGAGGTGTGCGGGGCCCCGTCGTTGTTGGTCCAGCGGACTTCATCACCGACCTGAATCGTGATATTCTGCTGGTTGAACGCAAAACCCTGAATGGCCACATCGATAGTCTCAGCGTGCGCCGAGCCGGAAATCGCAAGAAGCAGAACAAATACCAACGCGATACCGCGTCCAAGCCTTGATCCCATCATGACTTGCTCCTGTTGTTGTGCAGGCAACCTCGTCGTTACCCTGTGTGGTTTGGATAAAAAGATACTAAGTAGACCTATATTATCTATACGTAACAGGAGCCCAGCCTATTTGTGCCCAACAGAATGAAATTGATCGCGATCTACTTGAGATCTTCGGCGGTAACCGATAAGATCCGGAACTCCACCCGGCGGTTCTGCTGACGACCTTCGTCAGTGCCGTTGTCCGCTACCGGCTCCGATTCGCCGTACCCCCTGGGAGACAGCCGGGTATTGGCAATTCCGTGTTCCACAAGATAGTCGACCACAGCGCCGGCTCGTTTCTGAGAAAGGTCGAGATTGTACTGCTCTGATGCGATCGAGTCGGTGTGCCCGGCGATCTCGACGGTCATCTCGGGATAGTCCAGCATCAACTCAACAGCCCGGTTGAGTTCGTACTTCGACTCGTCTAGCAGCCGGTACTTGTTGAACTCGAAGAAGATATTGTTGAGCACAATCTGCGTTCCGGCCTTGATTCGCTCAAGGTAGATGTCCTGCTGGATAGATTGATAGGTCAGCAGGCTGGTCAGATCGAACTCGGTCGAGAAGAACGTGTAACCCTCGGCCGTCACGGCCACATCGTACCTCTCACCAGCGTTGAGAATCACCATGTAGTCACCATCGACCTGGTTGCTGCGAACCACGGTAGTGTCCCGTCCGGTACCGGAGTTGATGACCGTAATCTTGGCTTCCAGCGGATCTTTGGTCTCTCCGTCCATGACCCGGCCCGATACGGTCGCCACCGGTAACGGCTGGAACGACTTCGGAATCGGCGTCCAATACAGATCGCCACGCTCCGGCTTGCCCGAAGTGAAGTACAGAATGTCCCCCGAGGCAGGTATCGACACTGCCTGATCGTGCTTGTTGGTGTTGATGAAACTCCCCAGGTTCACCGGATCGCTCCAGGAGCCGTCACTTTGCAACTCGGTCTTGTACAGGTCGAAACCACCGAAACCACCCGGGCGATTGGAGGAGAATATCAACGTGCGACCATCGGCCAAAATGACCGGATCAGTCTCGCAATAGATCGTATTGATCGGCTCCGGGAGCTTCTGAGGTTCGGTCCAGAGCCCATCGCGAAGCTCTGAGTACATGAGGACATTGTTAAGATAGTCGAGATCACAACCGGTCTCGCGTCCGGCATAACGCTGAAAATAGAGCGTCTTGCCGTTGGCGGACAAAGAGGCAAACCCGTCGTTGCCGCGACTGTTGACCGGTTCCTCAAAGTTATCCGGAGACTTCCAGACCTCCCCCAGGCGGCGCGCTATCCAGACATCGATCTCCCCCGCCCCGCCGGGTCTTCGAGAGGAAATTATGAGACGGTTCTGATCATAGGTAATGAACGGCGTACCGTTGAAACTGGACGAGTTGATCGAATCCAGCGGTTCGGGATCGCTCCAGCCACTCGGCGACAGGTGAGAGACATACAGCCGCCAGCGGCGATCCTTCTCGCGATTAGACTGAAAGACCAAAGTTTTGCCATCGGCCGAAATACTGGGCGAATACTCGCCATGGCGCGTATTGATCGGCGCCTTCAGCTTTTGTGCCTTCTGCAGCCCAAACTGCTCGTATCGGCCCTCTCGTTCCCGATTGGCCCTTGAGAGGCGATTGCAGGAGATGGCACCCAGCGCAATCAGCAAGATCAGCCCGTGGATCATTCTCTTCGACAACAGTACTCGCATAGTACAGACACTAACGATCCCTTTCTGCAGAATCAACCATCATTTCTGGCGTGAGGAGCAAGTTCCGGTTCTGCCGGCGGCTCAGGTCCCTAACATAGAGAATCTCGACTCCGATTTCTTGCCTTCTGACCGTCCAGGATTTGCATAATCCGCAATTCTGGTTATCTTTAGGAAGGCCGATGTTCTATACAAGTAAACATAAGATTCCCGCCGCCTTCTCGCTCGTTGTTCTTCTGTCGGGGCTAGTTCTGATGCTCGCCGGGGCATCCTGCCAATCGACCCAGGGCGACAGTCGTATAGTAAAGATAGAGTCCGATCTCGAACCGGCCGATTTCGCCTGGCAGTTCGAGGCCCAGCGGGAAATCGACATATTCGCCGACGGTGGCAAACCTACTCGGGGGGGGCTTTGCATCTACACGCCGGACGACTCGACCACCGAGCAGCTGTGCTGCGTGGCCGATTCCTGGCGAGCCAACGAAGGTTTCTCGGCGCTGGTGTTCTATACCGATCTGGAACGACGCTCGGCCATCTCCCACTTCAACATCAAAACGCCCAGTTTTGACTATTTCACCAAATGGGACTACGGCAACGACAATCGCACCGACCTTGCCCTCACCTATGTCTATCAGGATTCGCTGTGGCTTCACGTTCTGAACTCCGGAGAGCGAGATCTTTATCGCAAACTCATTAGCACAGGGTCTGACCGCAACGGCAGCGGCCACTGGGACGGTAAAGGTATAATTCTTGGCGGTGTCGATGTTAATCTCGATGGCAGCGATGAGATGTTCATTTCCTGCGATGTCGGCTACGACCTTTATCCTCGCAAACTCGTCTGTCTTGACATCGAAGCAGACTCGGTCCTCTGGGAGTACCCGTTCTCGGGAATCGTCGGCGACCTGGAGTGGCAGCCGATTGTGTTTGGTCCGGAACGGGAGCCGTTGATCGTCTTTGGAGTAAAATCTAAAGGCAATGCGGCCGTTGCTCCGGGAATGGACGATGGGCATTCCTATCTGGTGATTCTAAATGCCCGTGGCGAACAGGTTTTGCTCCGTGAAGTGGGCGGCGTGTTTTCGCACGCGGTTCCGAGGTCGTTTGACTATGCTGGCGACGGCACCCTGGAAATCGTGATACCCCGCCGCTACCCAGATCCGGCCAGCGCTGAAAAGGAGTTCTGCAGACTCGAAGTATACGACTTGACCGGCAACTTGCTCGACAGCCTCGACCTGGAACCGGGAGTGATTGTTCATCGACAGATAGTGACCGACTTCGACGGCGACGGCACCGTCGAGATAATCCTCAACCAGGCTAACGGCAAAGTGCTGGTTGTCGACCAGAACCTCAGAGCAAAGAGTCACTTGGATTTCTACACTCAGTCGTTCCTGTGGAAGATCAGCGACTTCACCGGCGACGGACAAAACGAACTCCTCATCGGCACGGGTGATGAAAAACTGTGGTTGCTGGACCAGGAGATGGATATTATCGCCAGCCTCGCGTCGGAGCAGCGGCCCCATTTCGGATACAGCAAGTATTTCACCGATACTTCGATCAATGCGACATCCCTGATCCTTGGCCTCGACAACGGCACCAGTTATGTTCAGTACAATATGAAGCGGAGCCCCTGGCACTCCGTCTTCACTCGCCACCCTTCGCTGGCAGCGCTCCTGACCTTTGCCCCTATGGCACTTATCCTGGGATTGGTTGTCTTTTTGTGGATACGCACTCGTCGCCAAAACATCGTCATCTCGCGTCAGAAAGAGGATCTCGACGAAGCTCTGAAGAGCCTCATGAAGACCCGACAGAAACTGGTCGCGGTCGAAAAGTTTCGAAAGACCCAGGAAGCCCTGGAGGCTTCCGAGCAACGGTTCCGAGAGCTGGCCGAAATGCTTCCGCAAACAGTGTTCGAGGCCGACCTCGAAGGAAGACTGACCTACACCAACCGATTCGGGCTGAAGTCAATCGGGTACGACGAAACCGATCTGGAACGGGGCATCAATGTTGCCCAATTCATGCGCTCTCTCGACGGCCGTTCCATGCAGGAGATCATGGCCGAACGCATGCGCGGCAAAATGCCGATTTCCAACGAGTACTGGGTGGTTCGCAAGGACGGCGCCGAGTATCCTGTGTTGTCCTACGTCAACCTCATTGTCAAAGATGGCGCCCCTGCCGGCGTGCGAGGAATTGCCATCGATATCACCGATCGCAAGGAGTCCGAGCGCAGACTCAAGGACAGCGAGGAACGCTATCGCAATCTCGTGGAAAGCGCCAGCGACCCGATTTTCACGCTCGACCGCGACGGAAACTTCACTTTCATGAACAACCGCTGCGCCGAGCAACTTGGCGGCGATCCCGCCTCCTTGACCGGGCACAGTATGTACGAGTTCTTCCCGCCTGAAATGGTGTTCGAGCAGCTTCAACACATCCGGAGTGTGTTCGACCGGGGAGTCTCTTTCGAGGACGAGGTCCCCACGAACATCAACGGCCTGCAGCTCCAATTTCGCGTCTCACTCCAGCCGGTCCGCAACGTTGATGGAACCATCGTCTCAGTTCTGGGGATAGCGCGCGATATCACCGCTCGCAAGGAATCCGAGGACAAGCTAATTGAAAGCGAGGATCGTTACCGTAGCGTAGTCGAAAGTGCCGGAGAAGCCATATTCACCACCGACCGCGAGGGAAAATACCTGTTCGTCAACAGCATCGGCGCCCGTCGATTAGGTTTTACCCCTGATAGAATCGTAGGCAAGTATGTTCGCGACTTCTTCCCCGAGGAGGTCGGCCGCCGTCAGCTTGAATCGATTCAAAAGATTTATGACTCGGGTAAAGGAGAAACCTTTGAAACCGTGACGGTGGTTCAGGGTCAACGGCTGTTCTACCGCACCAGTCTCCAGCCGGTCAGAGATTCCTCCGGACGCGTCAAGGCGGTACTCGGTATCGCCCGAGATGTCACTCCCCTGGTGGAGATGACCGATCAGCTCAAACAAGAACGCGACTTCATTCGCAACCTACTCACAACCGCTAACAGCATGATCCTCTGTTTTGACGGAGAAGGTCGCGTCACCGAATTCAATCACGAGTGTGAGCGTGTCTGTGGCGTGACCCGCGAGGACGCTCTCGGCAAGACCTGCTGCGAACTCATGGGCGATCGTCTCAACAGCGGCTTCGCGGAATGGATATCCACCAAAGGCACGGGAATGCGCGAGTTCCAGATCACCTGCGCCAACGGACAAGAGTTGACAGTCCTCTGGTCCAAGTCATTCCTTCCGGGTAGCAACGGCAACGGCGAAAGCATGATTATCGCAGTCGGCCAGGATATCACTCAGCGCAAGCGAGCCGAAGACGAGCTATCGACCAGCGAAGAACGCTACCGACTCATATGGGAAGCCTCCACCCAGGGTATCTGCCTTACCGATCAGAACGGCTGCTACCGCTTCGTCAATCCCGCCCTTTGCAAGCTGTTCGGCTACTCTGAAGAAGAGATGATCGGCAAACCATTTAGCGAACTCATCATACTGAAAGGCAACTCCGAACTCAGCATGGAGAGTTACCAGAGAGATATGGGCGCGCGAAGCCCCATCCACTTCCCGGAAGCCCAGTTCCGCCGAAAGGACGGAAGTGAAGTTTGGGCCGAGGTTAGCACTGAATATCTGGAACTCCAGGGGCAATTCTACATGGTATCGATGTTGACCGACATGACCGCCCGCAAACAAGCTGAAGAGAGTCTCCAGAATAGCGAAGAACGCTACCGGTCAGTCTGGGAAGCCTCAACACAGGGCATCAGCTTGACCGATGCCGATGGTCGCTATCGCTTTGTCAATCCTGCCTACCGTGAGTTGTTTGGCTATGAAGAAGAAGAATTGATCGGACAGCACTTCGCAGATCTGGTTGTTCCTGAGGAAGCCAGGACGGACCACAAAGAGGCCTACTTTAAATTGCTGAAGGATCGTACTCAGATCTACTACCCTGAAGCTCGCTTCCTGCGGAAGGACAAGTCGGAAGTATGGGTGGAGGTCTCAGCCGGGTATCTTCAGCTCCAAGGCCAGCTGTACATGGTGTCGATGCTGACCGATGTGACCGCCCGCAAAAAAGCCCTCAAGGATCTTGAAACTTCCGAGGAAAGGTTCCGCAAGCTATTCGAGCAATCGGCTGACTGCTATTTCATGCATGACATCAACGGCCGGTTTGTCGATGTCAACCAGAGCCTCATTGATGCTTTCGGATACTCGCGCGAGGAGTGGCTGAACATGGGAATCTATGATGTGCCCACGGCCAACAAACGCACCTATGAGGAGGGTCAAGAGGCATATGAGAGACTCCTTGCCCATGGTACCGATAGCTTCACTGCCGAGTACCTTACCAAATCGGGGGAGCCGATAATCGGCGAGATCAGTTCCTCGCTAGTCGAAGTCAATGGTGTGAAATTCATTCAAGGTATATTCCGCGATGTCACTTATCAAAGGCGTGCACAGCAGGAACTCGAAGCATCCGAAGAACGATTCCGCAACCTGTTCGAGGGCTCCCTGGAGTGCTTCTTCATTCAGGATCTCGAGGGCCGGATTATCGAGGTCAACCAGAGCCTCATAGACCTGTTCGGCTACACGCGTGAAGAGTGGTTGAGCTTCACCAACGAGAACATCCCCACTGCCGACGATGAAACTCGCGCCATCGAAGAAGCCAGCTGGAAGCAGCTCGTGGAGACAGGAGCGGCGTCTATTACAGGTCAATACCACAAGAAGTCGGGCGAACTCATAGTTGGTGAAATCACTTCGGCGCTGATCGAACTCGATGGAAAGACATATGCGCAGGGCATCTTCCGCGACATTACGGCCAAGCAGCGAGCCGAGAAGGAACTACGCGACTCAGAGGAGAGGTTCCGTACTATTGCAGAAGCTACGCCCGTGGGTCTGGTCATCTCCCGAGAGTCCGACGGCGAGATAACCTACGCCAACAACGAGTTCCTGAAGGCTTTCGGTTACACCTATGATGAGCTGGTAGGCTCGTTCTCTCTTCCATTGTACGCCGACCCCGAAGACCGCGGTCGCGTGATAGAAATCCTTCGCGAACATGGTTTCGTGTCGAATCTAGAGGTTCAACTACAACGCAAGAACGGCGAGGGATTCTGGGCCCTGGCTACAATGCGTCGTACTTCCTTTAAGGGCGAAAGCGCCCTGTTCTCAAGCATGATTGACATCACCGAACGTCGCCGCGTCGAGGAGGCTCTCCAGGAGAGCGAAGAGCGTTTTCGGTCTATCGCAGAAGTCACTCCCGTCGGAATGGTCATCACTCGTCCCTCCGACGGCCTCTTCCTATATGCCAACAATGCGGCAACCACCGAGACTGGATACACCGAAGACGAATTCCTGCAAATGACCGCGGCTTCTTTGTACGCAGAAGAAGACGGTCGATCAAAGATCATGGAAAAGCTCGCTCGGGGTGAAACAATCAACAACTACGAGTTGGTGGTTAAACGAAAAGACGGATCCGAGTTCTGGGGCATGATGTCGATGCGTCCCATCCTTTTTGACGGCTCAGAGGCAATCTTCACCTCAATGATCAACGTTTCCGAAGTTAAGGAAGCTCAACGACAACTCGAGTTGGCCAATCGAGAGCAATATGAGCAGGTCAAGCGAATGGCCGGAAGCCTGGCCCACGAGATCTACAACGCTCTCTTCCCGGCCTCGAGCACGATCGACAAGCTCAAGAGTAGAATCACTCTTCATCGCCCAGAAGAGGTTGCCAGAAACCAGAAGTTGATCGACATCAGCGAAAGAGCGGTGAGAAGAGCAATCGACATGACAGGACTGGTGAAACAACACTCTCGCCTCGAAACCGACAAGAGCTTCGACAGCGTGCCCCTGAGGACGCTGTTGGAAGAGATCAGGGAGGAAAACGGATCACTCATAAGTAGCCTGGAGGTAGATTTCGAGTTGGATGTGGAGGAGTCGACGCTGCTGTACATGAACCGCCACCATGCTCACAGTTTGTTCAACAACCTGATTGCTAACGCTCTCGAGGCGCTGGAGAGAAGCAGCAACCGGAAAATCCGTGTTCGCGCCGCGACCGACAAGTCCGGCGTCGTGTCGATCACAGTGTCAGATACCGGCGCCGGTATTCCGGAAGAACACTTGCCCAAGATCTTCCGAGCCTTCTACTCGACCAATCCCACGACCGGTACCGGTCTGGGCCTGGCTACGGTCAAGCAGATCATAAGCATTTACAACGGCGAGATATCAGTCAACAGCCGCGTTGACAGTGGTACCGAGTTCCGTATATTGCTTCCGACTGCAGCTCACAACTCAAGCGGAGAGAACCTGAATGCCCACTGACGGTAAGATCCTGATTGTCGATGACAACGGTGCCGTGCTCGAGAGCCTCACCCAATACTTCTGCGACGACTACGAAGTCTTGACCGCCTCTTCCGGATCCGAGGCCGTAGAGACACTCAAGAACGGCTCAACCGTGGACACAGTGATCCTGGATATTCGCATGCCGGGGATGGATGGTTTCGAGACCTCTGAGCAAATCCGTCAGATCGATCCGGAACTGCCTATCATTTTCCTCTCAGCTTTTGCCGGCGACTACTCCGAGGAAGAAGTTCAGGACAAGTTCGATCCTTTCGACTACGTCGGCAAGAACGAACCTCTCGTACGACTCAGCCGAACTGTAAACAACGCCGTTCGTACCAACCAGTTGCGTTCCAACAACGACATCCTGGTCGATCTGGCTCGCTCCAAGTTCGGAATGGTCGGCCGTTCCGAAAGCATGTGCAAAGTATATCTCAAGATTGACAAGGTGGCCGACACCATCAGCCGGGTGATGATCCTGGGACCAACCGGGTCCGGCAAAGAGCTCGTGGCCAGAGCTATTCACGATCAGAGCCGACGGTCCGAAAACCGCTTCGTAACCTTCGAGTGCTCCAATCTCCAGGGCAATCTCGTGCGCAGTGAGTTGTTCGGTCACAAGAAAGGAGCCTTCTCCGGGGCCATTGCCGATCATGTCGGCAAGATTCAGTATGCTGACGGCGGAACACTCTTTCTCGATGAAATCGGCGATCTCGATCTTGAGACTCAAAACCGACTTCTACATGTCCTGGAAGAGAACAACATCACCCCCCTGGGAGCCAATGAGCCGGTCGAAGTCGACGTGCGACTCCTTTGTGCCACCAATAAAGACCTGAAGCAGATGGTCCTTGACGGCACCTTTCGAGAGGACCTATACTACCGCCTCGAAGGCGTCCGGATCACTCTGGCTCCCTTGCGAGAGCGAAACGAAGACATACCCCTCCTGGTACCCTATTTCGCAGATAAATACTGTCGCAAGTCAGACTATGTGCCCAAGATCTTCACCCCCTCGGCTGTCAATTTGATGCTCGAGTTCGAATGGAAGGGCAACATCAGGGAACTAAGAAATGTCGTGGAGTCATTACTGGACCTGACGCCCGGCAATATAATCACGCGTTCCGATGTGGCCAGTCGATTGAAGTTTGAAGGGCTCCAGGCGCCTTCCGACATCAAGACTTTGGCTGCGAAGACGCGCTGGTTCCGTCGCACAGAGGTCATCAAAGCCTTGACCAAGAATGCAGGGGTGATCAAGTCAGCGGCCGCCGATTTGGGCATGGATGCCGCTAATCTCAGACGTACAATGAGCGAGTACGGACTCAACAAGAGTCAATTCGACCTCCCGAGGGTCTCCTAGATACGGTCATTCTCACCCCCGTTTCTTGCGTCGACATTCTTCGTCACATTTTAATGCTTTGGACTGACGCTACTTAGCAGTGAGCACCAAGTCGATCGCATAGTTTGGCACTATTTTCGCTGTAATGTGATTAACGTGTGAGTACCGCTTATGGCGCTGGCAACTTGGTGTCCTAGACAACCACCTCACCAACCACTCGGATATCAAATCTAGCCAGGGCCAATCCTAGCGGGGAGTAAGCTTAGGAGCGGGACAGCGTGAGTCACCGGATGCGGCGCTCTGCGACAGGAGCGCGGGGCTCTATCCGGATCGACCAAAAAAAGGCCTGGCGGTGATGGTGCTCACATCGCCAGGCCTCTTCAGGTGTCCGGCAGTTTGAATCTTGCCGAAATCAACCCAACAAACTACTATTGTCTGCGGAACGAAACCCGCAACAAGGAGTCGAGCCCGTCACATGATAGCAACAATTCGCACTCGCATAGCCCCGGTCCTGACAGTATCCCTCCTTCTTCTCTTGACCGCCTGCATTCAGAGAAAGCAGTCGGAGGAAATCGAGACTTCCGGCAAATACCTTGGCCAAACAGCTCCCTCCCACGGATGCTCGCTGTTCGCCAGTGGTGTCGTGAGTACCGGCCTTGACGAGCGCGATCTCGCCCTTACACCCGACGGGAAAGAGATCTTCTACACCATTGTAGCACCAAACAGATTCGTGATCATGCAGGTAAAACAAGTGGACAGTGTATGGAAACGCCCTCAGGTAGCTCCCTTCTCCGGCCGACACAATGATCTCGAACCGTTTGTTACACCCGATGGAAGCCGCTTGTACTTCTCATCCGATCGGCCCGCCCCTCAGAGCGACAGCAACGGCTACGACATCTGGTATGTTGACAAAATCGACGACCAATGGGGCGAACCGGTCAACATCGGCGAGCCGGTTAACACCCCGGCCGATGAGTTCTACCCCAGCTTAACAGCTTCGGGAGTTCTATACTACACCGGCCAAAGAGAAGGTGGGTTCGGCAACGACGACATTTATCGAGCCCTACCTGAGGACGGCGGATTCGCCGAACCACAGAATCTGGGCGATCAAATCAACACGCCCGGCATGGATTTCAACGCCTATATCTCTCCCGATGAGACCTATTTATTGTTTGGAGGCTGGAATCGTCCCGATGGCCTAGGAAGCGGCGACATTTATCACAGTCGGCGGATCGACGACAGTACCTGGAGTGCGGCAGTCAATCTCGGAGAGCCGGTTAACTCCGATATGCTTGATTTCTGCCCCACCGTCTCCCCCGATGGCAGCCTGCTGTTCTTTAGCAGCCGACGAACTGATCCGGAGCTGGACTCCATCCCTCTCCTGGATGCAGGCACTCTGAGAAAGTACTCAACCCGGGCGCAGAATGGCGAGGGTGATATCTATTGGATGAGCGCATCGTTCCTGGATACACTGAACCGACGCTAGTACATGCCGCTGAATCGAATAAGGAATCCCAACTCAAACATCCAGTGGCACAGGGCCTCGCCCTCTACCGATGAGTTGCAGCTGTAATGGTTATCATATCGACACAGAAGAACCTCACGATAAAGAGTGTCTCCTTCGAAAGCATAAGCCACCGATTTTGCCCACGCATCGCCCAGTCTGCCGGTTGGGACAGTCACGATTCTTCCCTCGGAAGCCGGCATAATCATGGTCCACCGACGGGCGAGTTCGGTGCTGTCCACAGTGTGAACCAGTTCTCGGTCGGCTCCGTACCTCCGCTGTAACTGCTGCTCGGTAAAAACTTCACTGGTGTGGGCACGAATCACAGAGTCTCGGGGTACTCGATAGGTCCAAACTTCTCCCGTGGAGGTGACATAGAACCCCTCCAAGACCCCGAAAGAGGCATCTTCGGCGAAATGCTCAAAGAGAATCTCCTGTGACGGCGACATTTGCGGACCGTGTTCCACCGAACCGCTGGGATGTCCGGTATCACCACATTGCAGGAGAAGCGGGACGGCCATTAGTGCAATCAGTCTCAGAGTTCTAGGAAATGCCATGTTGATTTTCAACCTTCCGGTTCCCAGTATTCATTGCTAAGGACATCGGAAAGCCAATCGTGCAGCTCTTGGCCAGCCAGAGAGGCAACCCATTTACATTCGCCCGATGTCATTTGCCAGAGCACGATTTCTGAGTAACGACCCTGCTCATCGCAGGTGTAGGCCAAGTAGCGAAACCAGCCATGGAAGCTGGGACCGTCTTCGTGAGTCACGACGATGTCCGGGTCGATTTCAGCAACCATCGAAGAGTACCTCGCCAGTGACTCGTATGCCAGCGTGCCCTTGTACTCTAGACTATCCGAATACTTGCGGTAGAGATCCTCAAGGGTAAGACTGTCGGCCACCTGTGGCCTCCAGCGCTTATCGCCCGGGCTCTGGTACTTCCAAACTTCCCCGTCGGAGTTGGCAAAGAAGCCGGAGCAGTGAAACGGAGTCTCCAACTCATAGGCGAACAGGATCGCCTTCGGGGTCTCAAGCGATCCGGTGTCAACGTTCGGCGGGCCGGTCCCTCGGTCCATCGAGCATGACACAGCGAGAGCTAGAAGCAAGAGCATGAATACTGGATAGGTGTGGAGAGCCATCGCGAATATCTCCTGGTTTCCCCTGTGAGGCGCGATGACTTTCGAAGGTTGACGACAGAGGCGAGTGTTACCAAATGCTCGGCATCAGTATAGCCGCTTGGCGCATCCGCCTCAAGCGAAAAAGGACCTAAGAGTCAGTCGGCATCACACGGCAGTTCGCCGCCGCCGTGAATCTCCTGATGCAACCACTCAAAGAGTAAAGTCGCATCGTCCGATAAGTTCCGGCGACTCCTGTCACCCGCGACTCTCAGAGGGATCGCCGCATAGACCGTGTCGTCGGACGACAAGTAAGCCCAGAAACGCAACTCGCCGAAATCCGCACAGCGACGCTCCCAGGCGGTGAGTTCACCCAGGCTGGCAGCGCCAATCCGCGCCTTCATGGCTTGTAGCGTGGGGCCGTCAATCTGCCCGATCAGCTGCGGATTGTGAGAGTACTTGTCGCTCAGCTCGGAAAGCGTGGGCTTATCGGAATCGGCAGGTCTCCAGGCACTGTCGGACGGTGCGTAGGAAAAGCCCCAGATCTCCCCTTCCGAGTTGACATACTTGCCTCGATGAAAGTATCCCCATGCGAAGTTTTCATGAGCGACTTCAAACAGCACTTCCTGCCCCGGCGGTACTTGTGGAGGCGGGGCGCTCTTTCCACTGTCCAGCAATGGACCGACCGAACAGGCCAATATGACCGACCAGGTCACGAACAATATCGATACAATAACCTGTGAGGAACGCAAACTTACACTCCTTGGATCGGGTTGCGGCTTTTATGCTGGATTGCTCTTACTATCTCTTAAACAAACGTTCCTCTTATTCTATGCAAACAAAAAGCGGGTCGAGAGAAATGATCTCGACCCGCATAGACTGCGCAAGTAGGAACCAGAACGGCTCTACATCGACTCTTCCAACTCCTTAACTCTCTCGGAAAGCTTCTCGTTCTGCAACTGAAGTTCCTTGACAGCTTCCAGCAACACCGCTGTCATTTTGCCGTAATCCACTGATTTGTACCCCTGGTTGTCGGTCGCGACCAGCTCCGGAAACTGCTGCTCAACTTCCTGAGCAATCAGACCAATCTGTGGCTGGTCGGAAAGATTCGGCGCCGACTCCGCTTCTTGGTCCCAATCGAATCGGACGCCGTGGAGCGACATCAGCCGCGCGAGTGGTTGATCGATAGACCGTACGTTCTTCTTGAAGCGGGCATCGGAGGTCTGGGTCAGACTTACACAACGAATGTCTCCGTTGACATCTAGTTCCTCCGAAGGACTCGCGGTATTTATCCCTACTCCGTTGCTGGCGCGAATCAGGAACTGCCAGTTAGCGGTAGACTCAAAGAAGGAACTGGAACTGTTGTCGGCAAAGACAAAGGAACCATCACCGACGACCGACGCCCTATAACCGGCAGCAACAGAATAGTCGCCATTCACAGAGTTACTCTCTCCAGCCAGGATAGCCGACTGATCGCCGTTGGCTCCAATGAAGTTGGATACTCCTCCGCCAACAAAGCTGTTGCTTCCGTGGGCACAGCTATTGTTGCCGCCTACGATAGCGGTGCAATACCGGGCACAATTGTAGAATCCACCACCAAGAAAGGCATAGTTGTCATAGGTTGTGTGCATAGTGCCCCCGACGATGGCCCCCAGCCAGTGACTGCTGTCCTGATAGTTGGATGCTCCCGTTACAAGCGCACCCGTGATTCGGGCAGTACCGTCTACATACAACGGGGCCAGCGCTGTATCCGATCCGATGCTTACAGAATCGAGCGTATCGCCCACATACACCAGGTTGCCCGAGCGGCTCCAGTAGTCGTAACCGGCTCCGATCGCGTCGTCAAACGGCTGCCATTCGTCACCAGTCCATTTCAGTACCTGGTTCACGGCAGCACCGCCGCCGGACAGATCAAGGAGCGACAGCGAGGAGTTCTTGATCGAGGAAGAATCAATCGACTCCGGCGCCAAACTGGCCACACTGTCGGCCACCTTCGCCCGCAACGAAAACGGCGATGTCGCCAGCCGGTACCGGGGTGCCATCTCCGACTGGCCTGTGACATGCAACGCCAGCCATCGATCACCCGTGAACTCGATTCCGTCGAGGGTCGTTCCCGATCCCAGCAGAACCGAGTAGCGACCCTCTTCTACTGTTACCATCTGTACTTCGATCCACATCGGCGAACCACCGGTCTCGACATTGTAGATCTTAAAAGAGATTTCCACCTCACCATTCACCGGATTGCCGCCTTCGGTCAATTGACCCTGGAACCCGATCAGGTGCGGTACTTCGGCACCGGAGAGTGTCGCCAGAAGCAAAACCGCGGTGATAGTTATCAATGTCTTCGTCTTCTATATCCTATCTTGTTTGCTAGTTGGTCTCGGCTCGGAATTTCGTTTCCTGCCGATCTTGCTCCAGCTCGGCCACCCGAGTGTTGAGCTCTCTAATAGCTTCCAGCAATACTGCCGAGAGCTTGGCGTAGTCGACAGACTTGAAACCTTGCTGGTCAGTCGTAACCAGTTCGGGAAACTGCTCTTCAACATCCTGGGCAATCAATCCGATCTGCGGCCGGTCGGAAAGATTCGGCGCCGACTGTGCTTCTTGATCCCAGTCAAATCGAACGCCGTGCAGCGACATCAACTTCGCAAGCGGTTGATCGATTGACCGAATGTTCTTCTTGAACCTCGCATCCGAGGTCTGGGTCAGACTGACACAGCGAATGTTGCCGTTGACGTCAAGCGCTTGTGCAGGGCTGTTGGTGTTGATTCCAACTCCGCCCGACGCCTCCACGAGGAACTGATCGGCTCCGGTCGAAGTGAAATTGGAGTCGACTTGAGAGTCGGACCAAACGAAGCTTCCCAGGTGGGCCGCTTCGGCCTGGGTTCCGGCGGCGAAACTGTAGCCACCGGACGCTTGATTCAGATATCCGCCGGGTATGGTCGAGTTAGTTCCGGAAGCATGATTGGCGTAACCACCGCCTACGACAGAGAAGGACGCCGATGCCGAATCATATCTGCCACCGGCGATTACTGCACCGCCTCCCGTAGCGTAGTTGTTGGCGCCGCCTCCTATCACACTGGCCCATCCGCTTGCAGTGTTCGTTTCGCCACCAACTGCTACCGCGGAATTTCCGCTGGCGATGACATCGATACCTGAGCCAACGAATCCAAAATCCTCCTGAACTTCATTCCGTAAACCACCACAGACTACTCCGTAGCGCTTGTGGACAATGCCGTCCTCGCCGCCACCTATAAAACTGTGTACATCCTTGACCCAGTTGTCGGTGCCGCCGGCAACGACCGAAGTCGCAGAATCGACATCAGCGTCGACTCCGCCAACCAAGGCCCCTTCAACCACTACTCTTCCGACCGCATGGAAAACACCTTCCGGCCAGATCGTACCTATAGCAATCGAATCGTCATCCTCCTTGGGCCAGACGCGATTGCCGGACTTGTACCAGTAGTCGTAGCCGGTGCCGGTAAGATCATCATCCGGCGCCCATTCGTCACCATTCCATTTCAACGACTGGCCAATCGTGGCGCTTCCACCACTGATGTTAAGAAGTGAGATTGACTCCTCGTTTATCTTGGTCGAGTCCACGAGTCCAGACGGAATGTTCGACGCACTGTCGGCGACTCTCGACCGCATCGAAAACGGCGAGGTCGCCAGTCGATACCTGGGCGCCATCTCTGACTGGCCGGTGACTTGCAGGGCCAGCCAGCGATCGCCGAAGAACTCGAGACCCTCAAGGGTCGTTACAGATCCCAGTAGGACAGAATAGCGACCATCCTCCACCGTGACCGTTTGCACTTCGGTCCACATCGGCGAACCACCTGTGGCGACGTTGTAGATCTTGAATGAGATCTCAATCTCGCCGTCAACCGGGTTGCTGTTCTCCGTCAATTGGCCTTGAAAGCCTATTAGACCGGGCACCTCAGCCGCAGCATGGGCCGCTAAAAGCAAGACCGCTGTTATTACAAACGCTTTCTTCATCACACGCTCCTTGGTAAGCAGTCGACGGGCATTCTCATGCCGACGACTCACTGCTTCTGCTCCAACTCTGCCAACCGCGCGTTAAGTTCCTTGATCGCCTCAAGCAATACGGCCGTCAGTTTGCCATAATCGACCGACTTCAAACCGTTCTTGTCGGTGGCCACAAGCTGCGGAAACTGCTTCTCGACCTCCTGTGCCAGAAGACCGATCTGCGAAGAAGAAGAGAGCTTGGTTGTCGAGTCCACCTTCTGGTCCCACTCGAACTCGACTCCCTCGAGATTGGACAGCTTTTGGATGGGATCCTGAATCTTGCGAAGGTTCTTCTTGTATCGCGCATCAGAGGTTTGTGTCAGACTGACACATCGAATAGATCCGTTGACGTCAAGCTGCGCTGCGGGAGTAGCCGTGCCAATCCCCACTCCGCCTGCAGCGCGAATGAGATACTGGTTGCTGTCGGTCGACGGGAACTGACTCGAGGTGGACCTGTCCGCCCACACATATGTGCCCCAATGTAGGGCCTTGGCATTCTGACCGGCTGCGAAGCTGCAGTTTCCGTCCGCCTGATTACCGTAGCCACCGGGTACCGCGCCGAAATTGCCCCCGGCGTTGTTGAACATTCCGCCGACAACAGAGCCGTAGTAGGAAGCTGTGTTGGCATAACCACCTACAATCGCGCCACACTGATCGTTTACGCGATTCGTCTGGCCTCCCACGACCACTCCATGGCTGGCTCCGACATAGCAGCTGTCTCCACCCAGCACACAACCGTAGTTACCAAAGACCTGGTGTTTGGCGCCACCTCCAATGAAGGTATGGTTGCCGAAAGCCAGGTTCTGCTCTCCTCCCCCGACTGCTGAGTACTCGTAAGCTGTGTTGAGATACCCGCCGCCTATGAAGGCATAGGCGCTGGTGATACGGTTGGACAGACCCGAGAGAATCCCGGAGTCGTAGAAACTGCTATCGATCGTGCAGTTCTGCCCTCCGATGAAATTGCCCGTCACCCGCGTGTTACCCTCGACAAACAGGTCCGCCACGGCGGAGTCCGACCGAATACTCACAGAATCCAGCGTGTCGCCAAGAAACACCAGATTGCCGGATCGTTCCCAATAGTCATATCCGGCACCGGTCAAATCCTCGAACGGAGCCCATTCATCGCCGGTCCACTTGAGTACCTGGTTGAGCGATGCGCCGCCGCCACTTATGTTCAGAAGCGAAATTGATTCCTCATGGAGCTTGGTGGAGTCCACCAGACCAACCGGAATCGAAGCCACACTGTCGGCCACCCTCGATCGCATCGAATAAGGCGATGTCGCCAGGCGATAGCGCGGTGTCATTTCAGACTGACCGGTGACATGTAGCGCCAACCAGCGGTCGCCAAAGAACTCCAGCCCCTCCAGGGTCGTCTCGGATCCCAAGAGAATGGAGTAGCGTCCGTCGGAAACCGTGACCGTTCGGACTTCGGTCCACATCGGAGAACCTCCGGTCGCTACGTTGTAGATCTTGAACGAAATCTCAACATCGCCGTCTACCGGATTGCCGCTCTCAGTCAGTTGGCCTTGAAACCCGATCAGGTTCGGAACCTCCGCACCGGACAGACCGGCCAGCATCAGCAAGGCGACTAGAATCGTAGCCTTCTTCATGGTTGCACCCCTTTATGCCTTACTTGAGTAGCATCATCTTCTTGGACTGGGTGTAGTCGGCTGCTTCTAGTCGATAGAGGTATATCCCCGTGGAAACCGACTCGCCACTTTCGTCTCGTCCGTCCCAAACGATTGCATGCGGTCCCGCCGCCAGCATCCCCTCGTGAAGATTCACGACAACGCGGCCGAGGATGTTGAACACCTGCAAACGCACCCGCGAGGCCCTTTCGAGCGAGAACTCGATCGTCGTACTGGGATTGAACGGGTTGGGATAATTCTGCGCGAGCGACCAGGTATAAGGAAGCGGCTCCCCCCCGGATTCGACATCGACAGCCAATGTGGTCGTAGTATAGGACCCGGAAACGCTGGTGTAGGTACCATCGCTGGCACTTCCGACCAGAGTCTCGCCAAAGGAGCTAACCGACGTATACACGCCGTCCGATGCGATCCCCCCGGAAGACACCTGCTGCCCCACCGACACAGTTTGTGCGATCCCGGCCGTGGCGGTCACAAGACACACCAGTACCGTAGCTAGTTTCAGCATGAGATCTCCTTATGTTGAGATAAATTTAAACTGCCCTTTGGTCCCTATATCGGACCTATTAGGGTATTTTTGACCGCCGCCGTCGGGAGAGATCGTTGCCGGGCAAAAAGAAAGCCGCACTTTGGGGGTGCGGCTCTTCGCGTCACTACAATCTGTTCAGAAATCTGACAGCTAAGGCTCCTAGGGAGATGCTTCTGAGGAACTGGTGGCGAAGACTAGAGTCGGAACATCAAGGTTGGGGCCACCACCGATGAGCTTCCTTAGCTCGGGATAGCTTTCGCGGGGTTGGCGGGTGCGGTTCAGCACCAGACTTCGATCGAACGTTATCAGGCCCGGCTCCACGACATAAGTCGCCCGAAGCTGTCCGAAGTCGTTGTCGATTTCCGAAGGCTGCAAGTTTGTCGCGAGTTGCCATTCTTGCGGGAAATGGATCCGAACCTTGCTCGTGTACTGAACCTCGCGATCGATCACTACCGGGCTCTGTCGTTCACCCGGATCCAGCTTGACTCGCAAGATTGCCTCCGGTGACAGCAGACCTGCCGTCTGGAACACAACGTCGTCACGAGCGACCATGCAAACGTTGCTCAAGACACAACTCGTTTCGATCGAGAGCGGTCGATCATACTTGCGGACATCCTTGCACTTGTAGTCGAAATCACTGATTTCGCCGACTTGATACCTAAACATATCCCGAACAAGTTTCTCCAACCCTCCGGTCTCTGACATGGAGGCGATCTTTTTTCGTGTCGAGTACGAGAACAAACCGTGCAGGCGCTTTACGCTCTTGACCTGAACCGCACCGTCAGCCAGAATGGTCAGATCAATCTCCAGTTCCGTTTCGTGTACATCAGCATCTTCTCTCGGAGAGAGTCGGAAGATTTGCATTTCCGAACTTATGTCCATGCATTGCTGATTGAGATATGCCCCTGGAATGTGCTCCAGCGGAGCCTCCTTTAGGCGGGGAATCGAAAGAAACGTCTGCTTGTCTATATCCACCTGGGCCGCAGCCGTGGTCAGTTGGCCGGGATCAACGTAGCGTCGGTCAAAATGGCCATTGATCGCTGAATGCATAAGCAGCAAGGAGGATCGAAATCCCAGATGTCTCGCCATGTGATACACCAATGCCGCGCGATCCAGGTAACTACCCTTACGGTTTAGCAGCACCTTGGAGAAGTTTCCTTTGAAGCCCTTCCAGTCGTAAGCTATTCGCTCTTTAGCAAAGCGGTCGATCACACGCAGCTTTTCCACGTCCGACTCGATGCCGGATGTCAGGGAGTCGCATACTCGGAAGACCTCTTTCAAAGCTTTGTCCTTCTTCGCCGCATAGCGCGAATGAAGATCCTCGTGATAATCGTACCAGGAACGCGGGCGCTCCAGGGAGCCGACACTCATCTGCATATCCGTGACCATAAAGACCGCATAATTGGCCATCTGGCGATAGAACGGTGCAAAAGCCTCCTTCTTCAGTGCCGGAATGTCGCGGGCCTCGTATTCAATCCATTGCTTTTTGGACTCAGGAGTGGTACGTCTCACGACCGGCGGGAGTTGTCCCGCGGCAACTTCTTTGAGCTGTACTACCCACCACTCCGGACAGGCGAAAGTCAATTTGAGGTGTTCGCACGGATAAGGATACTGCAGTTCCTGATCATACTTAAGAGGCGGCGGGTAGGCGATCACCTGATGAACCTCCTCCCAACCTTCCTCAATAGTCGTCCCCGGCTGGACATCGGGATAGACGATTCTGAACACTTTCTCACCGGAACCGGTCTCTTCTTTGACCAAATCCTTCACGCCATACATGCGTACCTCTCCGGAAGGTGAGATCACTCTCGAGTAGAACTGGTCAGGCTTATAGGACAGCTCGGTGTAAGTCAGATGAGCGGCATCGGGGTTCAACACCATGTACTTCAAGCGCGACATCCGAATGTATCGCCAGTCGGAACCGAGCGATCCAAACAGGACTGTCCCCGCCGAGCCATCCTGACTGCCCGAGTGCTCGTAGGTTTCCTCGACTTCCAGGAACACCGCATCGTGTTCGGAGTACTTCTCGAGATAGGCGTCGATATCGGTGGCGTTCACCTTCACCGCCGGCGGCACTACGAGGTATGACACTCGTTTCGATGTCTTGCACGACACCACCAACAGCAGAACAGCGACTAGTACTACGGCTCGCTTCATTGACCTATTCCCTCCCTCACCAGCGTGATCATCTCATTCTTAAGAGCAAAGTAATCTGAAAAGCCCCCTACAAGAGCCGCCCTCTCGCCTGCTTGCACTTCCGCATTCGAGATCACAAAGCGATAGTTGAGGACGGTCGCAGAATCTCCCTGTTGCTCGACCCCGATTTTGTACTCCATGGGACCGGCATCAAGCTCCACGCCTGTTGTGTCGCCAGGCGCCGGGCTCGCACCCTTTAGGTCAAGCGTCAGGTTCACGGCAATTCGTACTCCCAGGTGCACGGGCAACGAGTCATCGGCCCGCTCGAGAACCGATCGATCGAAAAGACGAAACGGCGCTCTCGGCACGAACAGCTTGGCTCCCGCGACGGTCACGAATCGACTCAGGTCAACTCTCGCCCCGAAAGTCAGCGAGTTGGCAGCCTCGTCCTTCAACGTAAACTCCCCGAACGGCATCTGCGCGAATAGACTCGACAAGTATTCCGACATATAGTTCTCGACCTTGGTCTGCGAATAGTGGTGGCGAAAGTGATTGATTGCCGCAACTTGACCGTGCTCAAAAGTCACAACCGCGTTGGCGTACTCGAGCGAATCCGCCGAGGACTCGACCGCTACTGTCAACGTGGGAAAACTCCCGACCGAACGGAGCGTTTGCCACTCCGGCTCGTCCGGCTTGAGCACCAGTACCGGATGCCCTACAATCTTCTCGCTGACGTATCCGAAATCGGAGTAGCGGTCGGTGGGATCACAGAACAGCCACTCCCCTTCTTGTTCGACCGCAACAATCGCGTGATGAAACTCGTTGATGTGCGGATTCTCGAACCTGCGAACCGGCTCGGCACCCACGCACGCCAGGTAGGCCTCGATTCCCGCAGCACGCGCCAGAGCACAAAAGAGATTGGCCTTGTCCAGGCAGTCCCCAAACTTGCGGATGCAGACAGTGTCGGCCGGGTGAGGGATTATCTCGTGTTCATCCCGCTGGTCCGCCACATAACGCACTTGCTCTTGCAGCCAACGGTTGATCCCGGCCAGAACCAACGAGTCGGGTTGCTGACGATCCGGCAGTCCGTTCCCCTCCCAATCGAACGATGAATCGATTTCGGGAGTGAGCGTATAGAGGTTCGCCAGCCAGTCGACAAACTGTTTTGCATCGCCGCCGACAATTGTCGTTCCCTCTCGAAGCAGCCGGGGACGGATCAGTCCGTGGATTTCGTTGAAGCGAAAGAGAGATATCTCGGGCACGAAATCGACTCGCCCGATCTTGAGCTTGGTGGAACTTGCCGAGAGACTCTGTACTTGAACTTCGACCGAATCGCGAGGCCAGAAAAAGTCGAACTCGACCGTCATCCTCTCAGGATGCTTCACCACGACTTCCAGTCCCTCCAACCGATTCAGATTGGGTATTGTCACGATCGGGAAATGGAAAGCACTGCGATACGTCGCCTCAGACCTGCAGACCAGTTCCGAACCTCGTTTGAGACGGTCCAGTCGCAACACATGTACCCGACTTCGGGGGGAGAACTCTCCGACATCCTCGAGTCCTTCCGTCCATCGGTCTCTCTTGCCGATCTTCTGATGATCGAGATGTGCCACGATTTTGTGTACTTCCGCCAGCCAACCGTCATAGACATAGTGGTATGCGTGTTCTGTCGACTGACGCGAGATGTAGCGAGTGACAGTCCTGATCTCGGAGGTAAGCTCGAGTTTGGAGCCCTTCCCCTCGACTTCGAATATGATTCTTTCGCTATGACCTATATCCGGCTTTGACTTCTCGGCAATGACCGGGACAGTCAGAAGAAGCAGAAGGGTGACAGTTACCGACAAACAAACAAGACGCAAAAGCTCCTCCCAGGAGTCGAATTCTCCTTCAAGATGAGGTCATTGACCGAATTGTCAAGCTGTCTCGCAATTTCGCTCGTCTGATCCGCACAAGAAAGCCGCTGCCGGTTGCCCGACAGCGGCGTGAATGATCAATCGAAATGTCGAAGGCGCGGCTAGCGCATCGTGCCGACGTACTTGGTCGTCAACTGGCGATTGCGTACCCGCGGATCGGTGTAGTCAGGAAGCAACATCGGAGCCACGCGCTCATCGGCCGCTCCGGCATCGTCGACTTCCTTGTTGTACTTCTCAACATGCTCCAGAGTGAGCTTACCCTCTTTGGCTCCGTCCTTGACGAACTTGGCCGCCGTTTCACCGGCGATCCGGCCATAGACGATAATGTCGAGGAGCGAGTTACCCATGAGACGATTCTCGCCGTGAGTACCACCACCAACTTCACCACCCAGGAACAGTCCCGGGACATTGGTTGCGCCGTCAGGCGTGAAATCCAACCCGCCGTTTTGATAATGCAACGTCGGGTAGATGAGCATCGGCTCTTTGGAAATGTCGATACCAAAACGCTTGTACAGGATGTGCTTGCCCGGGAACTCCCGTTCTACGGTGCCTTCTCCGGAAAGCATGTCGATCATCGGCGAATCGAGCCAGACACCCAGCTTGCCGGTCGGAGTCGGGACACCCTTGCCGGTGGCGACACATTCCTTGATAATAGCCGAGGCTTCGACATCGCGCGGCTCGCGCTCGTTGACGAACTGGTTGCCCTCGATATTGACCAGATTGGCGCCGGAACCACGGAACTTCTCGGTAATCAGAATTCCTTCGGCCTGTTCCGGGAAGACCACGCCGGTCGGATGGTACTGTACGGTGTGAAGGAAGCAAACCCCAACGCCGGCACGGTAACCCATGACGATTCCGTCACCGGTCGCACCGTAATGGTTGGTGGTCATGAAGCCCTGAATATGCAGACGTCCCGAACCACCGGTAGCCATCACGACTGCCTTAGCCTTGACGTTGACGTATTCTTCCGTCTCCATGTTGTACAGGACAGCGCCGGCCGCATGGCCGTGCTCGTTGAGAATCAACTCAACCGCCGGGGAGAATTCGATCACTTGAATATCGTCGGGCCGGTTGCGGCATTCATCGCGGATGGTGCGCATGATTTCCGCGCCGGTGATATCGGCTGCGTAATGCATCCGCTTACGCGAAGTACCACCACCGTGGATCGTCTTGAGCGTGCCGTCGGCATACTTCGAGAAATTGCAGCCGTGCTTCTCCAGCCACTGAATGACCGAGGGAGCCTTGAGAGCCAGCGTCTCGACCAGTTCCGGCTTATTCTTGAAGTGACCGCCGCCCATGATATCGAGATAATGGAAATAGGGCGAGTCCTTGTGTGGCTTGGTGGCAGCCTGAATGCCGCCCTCAGCCATCATGGTGTTGGCATCACCGTGACGCAGCTTGGTCGCGATCAGGACTTTGCAGCCGGCTTCCTGAGCCAGGAGCGCTGCCGAAGTACCGGCACCACCGGCGCCGATAACCAGAACGTCCGTTTCGTAATCGATCTGCGAGAGGTCGATCTTCGACGGCTCGACACGGCTCTTGGCTTCGAGCAGATCGCACATTTCGTGCGCGATCGCATAGCCTTTCGACGGACCGACCTTGAGTTCGCGACGGCCTTCGTCCTTGACATCGGGATGGAAATTGAGGATTTCGGCCCGTTCGTCGAGAGACATGAACGGCACTTCCTCGTTGTTCAGTTTGCGCTTTACCCGCTCTTCGCGCGTGCTTTCAACAACTTTGATCAGTTGCTTTAGTTCATCCGGGTATGGCATCTATATAACCTCGTTGATTTCTAACTAATCGGTTTAGAGACCCTTGTTCGACTGAGGAGCCCAGTCGTCGCCGGCCGTGGCCGGTTCCTGCTCGCGATCGGTATAGGTCGTCTTGAGTGCTTCCAGATCAAGACCCTTGACCTCGGTGAGCACTTCGCTGAAACGACCGTTGTCGATATTGGCTACCATCGTCTGAAGATGTTCCGCCCGCGGAGTCAGATAGGCGCCGGCCAAACGACGAGCCAGCTGACCGATGTGGTATTGCGGGAGCTCACCCATGCAACGACTGGCACAGAGACCGCACTGGATACAGTCGAACGAGATTTCCGAGGCCGCCTTGATATCGCCGCGCTTGACGGCTGCGATATAGTCCATCACCTGGACATCCATCGGACAAACTTTGGTGCAAGCGTTGCAAGCAACACAGCGGAAGACTTCGGGATAGAGCTGGTGCGGCTCTTCGGCCAGACCGTGGAGTTCTTCGAAATCGTAAGTGGCCCGCATTGCCGGGTAGAACGGAAGTTGGGTCAGATGCATTCCCGGCTGGACGACTGTCTGGCAGGCGAGGCCGGTATAGATCTTATAGTCACCGGGCATCCGGTAGACCGTGGCGCAGGCGCCGCAGACACCACCGCGACAACCGCACCCGCGGATATATTTGTACCCGGCATATTCGATCGCTTTCATGATCGTAAGCTCGGCCGGGACTTCGTACTTTTTGCCCATGACGTAGACCGGGATCATTTGGATCTCGACCGCGTCATCTGTTGTGGTACTCATTGTCACCTCTTGTATGCTTAGTATATCGTTGTCGTATCTATGCGCTGATCAGGTTGTGCTCTTTGAGCAACTTGACCGAGCTTTCGCGGTTGAGTTCAAAATCACAGGCCGAAGGATCGACTCCCAGCGCCACGGCGAGAAGTTGCGTGACGTAGTAGATCGGCAGTTCGGTAGCGCCTTCGAACTTGGTGACCATCTCATCCTGGCGCTTGCCGAGATTGTAGTCACACAGCGGGCAGACCAACGCCATGGCGTTGGCGCCGTGCTTGGTGGCGTCGGACAGGATGCCATGGCTGATATCCAGGGCAGCTTCGGGATTTCCCAGCACTTGATAGGTACCACAGCAGGTGGTTTTCGAAGGAAAATCGACAACCTCGGCACCCAGCGTGGTCATCAGCTTCTGGAAAAGTTCGGGCTGGTCGGACTTGTCTACTGCCACCTCGCGCGGACGGAGAAGCGTGCAGCCGTAATAGGGAGCGACCTTGATACCATTGAGCGGTTTGGTCACTTTTTCGGCCAGCTTGTCGAATCCGTATTCGTCGCGGATATAGTCGAGGATATGCACTACCTTGACATCGCCGAAATAGTCCGGCTCTTCGTCCATGAAGGCGTTGATGGTGTTGCGTTTTTCCTCGTCGTTTTTCATCAGGTCGTTGGCGCGAGCGAGCGTGTTGTAGCACATCGAGCAGAGCGTCAGGACCGTATCGGCGCCGGTTTCTTTGGCGCGGACGAGGTCACGAACGGGGGCTACGATATGAATCAGGTCGTCATCGGCCAGCGAGTAGACGGCACCGCAGCAGTTCCATCGGGGAAGTTCTTCGCATTCGATACCCAGGACTTTGAGGGCTTCGAGGGCGGAGGTTTCCAGGTTGCGGGCCTTGGTTTTCAGGGTACATCCGGGGTAATAAGCAATCTTCATGGTCACCTCACGATGTCAGCTTGCGGAATCCGGAGACCATGGCAATCTGCGGCAGGTTGACGATTTCTTCCGGCTGCAGGTTGGAGGGCTCGATCTGGTTGACGTTTTGTCTGAGTTGCAGCAGGCGGAATGCTTCCATCACTTTGGGGATATCGATTCCGCGCGGGCATCGGACCATACAGGCGTGGCAGGAGGCGCAGACCCAGGGGGTGTTGGCTTCCGCGAGCGACTCGACGTGGCCCAGTTGGGCCAGTGCCATGAGCTTGCGCGGGAAGACATTGATGTGGTCGGTCATAGGGCAGGAACCGGAGCAGGTGCCGCATTGGTAGCACTTGCCGATATCCTCGCCGGAGATTTCCACAATCTTTTTGCGAAGCTGCTCACTGACGGTGCGTGGTGAAATCTTCAGTGGCATGATTTCCTCATATATTGCGGATTCTTTTAAGTTCTTGGGGAGGGGCGACTTGTATGGAGTAGTGGATCGAATTAGGAGAAGATTGGTATTGCATCATCGATACCTCCAGGTGTCGCCTTTGCTTGATAGTATCGTGATTTTTTTCACAATACTTAACCGAGGAATATATAGTGGATTTATGGTTTTGGCAACTGGTTGTGGGCTGGTATTTGGGGGTTTTTGCGGATTTTTTCGATTTTTCTCGGACGATTCAGTGAGGCTCCCTCACTTGCTTGATTATAGGGATGTTACGGGGGTGGGCGGAGCAAACTGTCATTTTGTTCTTAACGTACTGCAGCTGTCGCATCTTCGATTAATACATTGGTATCTCTTTATCCTGCCATCATAGTTTAGGAGATCCCCGCACTTGGGGCAACTGAGTAACTGCTTGAGGGATACAGTGCACTCGAGAAGAACTTCGATCTCCACCTTGGATAGCTCATATCCCGATTGCCCGGCATGAGATAGCCAGTTCCAGAACTGCGAATGCTCTCTGAGACTTTGAATCGCTTCCTTCAGTGCTGGCCACACCTCGGTCTTAGACAAAAGATCCTTTAGACGTTTCCCCAACCGGTCAAGCAGTTCAGATAGCTCGTGTCTGTCGTCCCTTCTTAGCTTCACTCTTGTCTCTGTCGCGATGCACGCCTCGAGAAGTAACCACTCCAGAAACCTGCGACACTCATTCCCGGCGCCGTGCAAGTCGCCTGACTCGATTCTTGCTTCAATAGTCTCTTGGTCAGGTCGATAATCATCGAATCGTGGGCCGCTGTGCACATCCCAAGCCACAATGCGAACACAGGAAAACTCACCGCTCAGCCCATAGCGAGTCAGTCTCGTCCGCAGCTCCTCAAACCATACTCTATCGTGAGTTGTTATGAGTAGTTGCTTATCAGAGAACTCAGAGTACAGCAGATCGCAGATCAATCTCCTGTGGCTTCTATCAATACTGGTAACCACATCATCCAAAACCAGCAACCCAACCTCGTCGTTGAAACTACGGGCGAAAGCCAAAAACACACATAGCCCAAGCGAATCCAAATGCCCCTCACTGGCATAGGCTCTCGGTTCAACCCGCGAAATTCCAAATGAGTCAATCTTGAGCGACAATGAGGCGCGCCTCAGAACTGTCAGTGAAACATTCTCATGCGACTCTCCTGGATGGAGGCGATCATAATACTTGCTCACGTCACTCTCGATCTTGTCAAAGATAGACTGCAGCTTCTCATTCTTGGTGGTTACAAAGGTGTTGAAAACAGTCTCGGCAATGGCCCTCTTATCACTAAGGTACTTTCTCTTATTGTCCAAAGACACTAGCCTCTGCCAACCCTCAGAGGTTTTCCCAAGAGTAAGCAGCAGGTCTAATCGCTTGTCCTCCACCTTGGTCAATTGCATGCTAGCATGTTCATGCTTCACGTAAGCACTGATCGCCTTTTTCGCAGCAGCGGATTCAGACTGAAAACGCTCCAACTGATCCCGGTCAAGTGAAGCTGCAATGTCGGATGTCGACCGGACCATGCTAATCAGGCGTGGATGCTGCTCCACGATCTGTGTCGCAGCCGCCCGTATCGAATCCGGAGCATTTAACAGGCGCAGGAGGCTAAGTGCCTCCATCGCGGATTTCTCAATCTTGACAATTCTGTCTACCAGCAGGGTGCAGTTCCTCCGAATCAGCGTAGCTTGCGCCGTGAGCTGCGCAAGCGTCTTCTGGCGATCATTGAGGCTGGCCAGTACCGCATCCCTTGAAATCTGCTGTAAGCATAGAGGGCAGTACGTGTACTCGTACTCCTGCAAAATCGTGATACCTGCGTTTACCAGGGTCTGTTCCTGCAAACGGGCTAGACCACCTTCCCCAATGAGCTCATCAATAGCCGAATTTGTCTCGTCCGCGAGGACTGAGATCGAGGCGTCCTCAGAGAGGTCCTCGGCATAATCCTCCAGTTTCGCCAGATTTACGCGGAGGTCCGCTTTCCCTGAGCTGCTACCTCCGGCTACCGATGCCTTCAGATTCTTCACAGCAAGTGCTATGTCCTCCATTTTCGACATGGGATTGGCGCCAAACTCTACCATAACACGGTTGACTGCCCCGAGAACTTGAGTACGATCTGCGACTTCACTATCTAGTAGGATGCCCATGCGCTCCAACTCGCCTTTGTATTGCTCGTGGGTTGCTCCTAAGCGGACCTGGATTCTCTCCTTTGCACGTTTCATGGACATTTCCACACTGTCGAGCGAAGCAACGCCCAATATGCCAGAGATGGCACGATACCGCATGCTATCTTGGCTCTCGATAAATTCGAGTAGCTCGCGCCGATGCAGTATGAACTTCGACGTGTTTGCCACTTTGAACATGCGCTGGAGTGATGCTGGGACCTCTGGCTCGAACTCAGGTGATCTGGAAACAGCACCATCTAAGCCCTCAAACTCCGCGCTCACTAGCATATTCTGGGGGCCAAGGATTGCGTGTGGACCGTGTTTCTCGGTTGACAATCCTTGTACACCCTCTAGATGTCCGATCTGTCCAGTGAGCAAAAACTCCAATCCGTCTACTAGAGAGCTTTTTCCGCTACCGTTTTCTCCACAGACAATTAAGCTCTTACCACCAAACTTCCTTTTGAATGTAGGAATTCCTCTGAACGCCTGAAGTTCCAGTTCAATCAGTTTAGGACTTGGCATCGTCATCTCCCTGGTATCCAATCGCCCTCAGAACATCATCTGCGTCGATGTCCTCTTTGCGCCGGGCTGCCGAGCCAAGCTCGGTACACATAGCCTGGGGTATGTTGTGTTCTCGCGCGAGCCGCTCCAAGAATTCCGCAATAATCGAATCATCTAGGCCCACATTCGCCTCCCTCTGGCAACTAAGTTGTGACCTTTTGCACTATATAGTTAATATACCCCTCCCCCTCCACGCTTGTCAATCAGCTTGCGATGCAGAGG
>Ga0180430_10000291_pt1 | contig 55780 bp, 52 predicted proteins | sample SS_ome_9_FD_132999 | JGI IMG/M metagenome (GOLD analysis project Ga0180430, IMG submission 132999) | Hypersaline lake sediment archaeal communities from the Salton Sea, California, USA - SS_1_S_2 metaG | ecosystem: Environmental > Aquatic > Non-marine Saline and Alkaline > Hypersaline >...
ATTTTTCACTATGTCTAAACAAAAAGATCATCAATCGGTTGAAGAAGTGAGGCTGGAGAAACTGGCTCGGATAAAGCAGTTAGGAGATATTCCCTACAAAGACCGAGGTAAAAAGAAAGATATCGCCAAAGTGCTGACCGATTTTAAAAAAAAGGAAGGTAAAAAAGTGACCCTGTCGGGCCGCTTGATGGCTGTACGTGGTCACGGCAAGGCTATCTTTGCCGACCTAAAAGATGACACCGCTGAGATTCAGCTGCATATCCGGGCGGATAATATGAAGAATAACGAATTTGAGTACTTTGACGAACTACTTGATGTCGGTGATTTTGTGGAGGTGACGGGTAAGTTGTTTGTGACCAAAAAAGGCCAGCAATCGCTCGAGGTGACAAAATTTAAACTACTTTCTAAGTCGATCTCTCCCCTGCCGGAGAAGTGGCACGGATTGCAGGATACGGAAAAGAAACAGCGCTACCGCTACCTGGACATGATTATGGATGATAAGCTGCGCGATCGCTTTCGATTGCGAGCCAAGATGATTAAATCATTTAGAGATTTTCTTGATAAGAAAGGTTTCTTGGAGGTAGAGACGCCGACATTGCAAGTGGCCACTGGTGGGGCGCTGGCCAAACCATTTAAAACATACTATGAAGCTTTTGATATTGATGTAAAATTGCGCATTTCCCTGGAGATTCCGTTGAAAAAACTGATTTTGGCCGGCTATGAAAAAGTGTATGAGATTGGTCGGGTGTATCGGAATGAGGGGCGGGACCCATCCCATTTACAGGAATTTACCCAGCTGGAGTTCTACCAGGCCTACGTCAACTATGAAGATTTGATGCATATGACGGAAGAGATGATGAAGTACGTGATGGAAAAAACCGTCGGAAGATTGCAAACCAAGATAGGTGATACCAAGATTGATCTGACTCCCCCCTACCCGCGCAAAACGATATTTGAATTGATTGAAGAGTATGGAGGAATTGATTTGTCGGCATACGAACTGGAAGATTTAAGGCAGTATGCCAAGCAGATTAATCTGGAGACAGGGGGAGAGATTGATAATCTTGGATATGGGAAGCTTATCGATGAAATATACAAAGAAATTGCCCGGCCGAAAGTAATCGGTCCGGTGTTTATGATTGATCATCCGCTCGACTTATCCCCATTGGCCAGACAGAAGGATAGTGACCCGGACAAAGTAGATCGATTCCAGCTAATAATCAATGGCTGGGAGATGCTTAACGCCTATTCGGAGTTGATTGACCCGATTGATCAGGAGGAGCGATTTAAAGTCCAGGCGCTGGCCAAGCAAAAAGGCGACGAAGAGGCGCATGACTATGACAAAGAGTACGTCGAGGCAATGAAATACGGTATGCCGCCGATTGCCGGTTGGGGTTGCGGGATTGATCGGATGATGGCGCTTATCACCGGCATCGATAACGTTCGGGAAATGGTAATTTTTCCATTTGTTAAACCAAAAGAAAAGGAAGAAAAAGATCCGATTCTAGTGGAGAAGATAGACGCTACTAAGACCTATAAAACAAAAGAGTCCAAAGATCTGCTTGAAGATGTAAAAAAGGAGCAGCCCGAGTCCGCTTTGGCGGTTGAGGATTTTGACGATGATATGTTGGCTGAGTTAAATATGGATAGCGTAGGAATTACCCGAGAGATGGCGCTGAAGTTGATGGAGGAAAATCTAGACAACGCAAATTTGCGCAAACACAGTCTGGCGGTGGAAGCCATATTAAAGAAAGTGGCCGAAAAAGTGGGAGCGGATGAGGAAGTATGGGGCCTGGCCGGTCTATTACATGATTTAGACTACGAAAAAACGATGAAGGAGCCAACCAAGCACTGTGTAATAACTGATGGTATTTTGGAGGCAAAAGGTGTTAGTCCGGTGTTGCGACAGGCCATTAAAGCCCACAATCCGCATTGTGGCGGGGTAATTCGGACTCGACTGGATCAGGCGATTTATGCGGTTGATCCAATTGGCGGGTTTATCATTGCCTGTGCCCTGGTGCAGCCGGATAAAAAACTCTCATCGGTGACGATTGAGAGCATGAAAAAAAAGATGAAAGATAAATCATTCGCTAAGGGAGCGGATCGGGAGGCAATGAAAACAATCGAGAAGATGGGAGTTGATTTTGATGACTTCCTGAATCTGAGCTTGGAGGCGTTGCAGAATATTAGCGGGGAGCTTGAATTATAGTTACAATAGCGAGAATGGGTCGACGTCAATTATCCAGTCGGCCGGAACGAGATTTAGATACCGTTGGAGATTTTTCCCTTTGAGGATAATGTGCCAGCGGTATTTGTTATTTATTTTTGAGAAAAAAGCTGGGGCGGGACCGAGAATGTCGGTGATTTCACGGGGCTTGGTCTGATTGGCAGCATGATTAAGTTGGCTGAATAACTCGATGCCGCGCTGCTTACACCTATCGGCGCTGGCATGCTCGTAAATTAACCGCACGAGATTGGTGAAAGGGGGAAAATTGTGCCGCTTCCGCTCAATCAGTTCAGAGAAGGCAAAGAGCTGGTAGGCTTCTTTTCGAAGAACATCAAATAGTGGGTTGTCGGGTTCGTAGGTCTGTACCACCACCTCGCCGGCGGAGTCAAATCGTCCGACCCGGCCGATAATCTGCAGCATGAGAGCAAAATTTTTCTCAGTGGCACGAAAATCTGGCAGATGCCAGCCAGCATCGGCATTGATAATTCCAATCAAGTCGGCGTTAGGAATATTCCAGCCCTTAGCAATCATCTGGGTGCCAATTAGAATGTCGGCTTCGTGACGACGAAAACGCTCAAAAATCGACTGGTGAGCATGCTTGGTCCGGGTGGTATCGTGATCCATTCGGATAATTTTCGCGCTTGGAAACAACTCTTTAATATCCTGTTCCACTTTTTGGGTGCCCGCCCCGTAATACTTGATTGATGGGGAATGACATGAAGGACATTGAGTGGGGTTGGGAACCTGATAGCCACAGTGATGACAGATAAGGTTTCCCTGGTTTTGATTGAGATGAAACGTGAGTGATACGGAGCAGGAAGGGCATTTGGCCACATATCCGCATAACCGACAGAAGACATAGCTGGTATAGCCGCGGCGGTTGAGAAACAACATGATTTGTCGGCGGCGTTCGAGTGTATTCTGAATGGCAACATGTAGAGGCAAACTAATGGTGGATAAATTTTTATTGGCATACTCCTGCCGTAAATCGGCGAGGACAAATCGGGGCCGGCGGACGGCTTGGGGATTGAGTAATTCCCGCACCGTTTTACTCAATTTGAATAACTTGTATTCTTTTTTCTTGGCCCGCCAAAAGCTCTCCACCCGGGGAGTGGCGCTGCCAATAATCAAATTGGCGCCGGTGATTCGTGAGTATTCGGCCGCCACATCGACAGCGTGATAACGAGGGGTGCTGTCCTGCTTGTAACTGTATTCATGTTCCTCATCGATGATAATCAGTCCGGGTTTTTTCACCGGAGTAAAAATGGCTGAACGGGATCCGATGACCACCCGAGCGTCGCCGGTATAAATCCGGTGCCATTGGTCTCGCCGCTCCCCCTCGCTTAATTGTGAATGATAAACGGCCATCTGGCTGCCGAATATTTCATAAAAACGAGCAATGGTTTGGGGGACCAGAGCAATTTCCGGCACCAGGATTATGGCGGACTGTCCCCGCTTAATCACTTCCTGGGCCGCCCGTAGATAGATTTCAGTTTTGCCGCTGCCGGTCCGACCAAACAACAAAATCGGCGCCTGACCGGGCGTGGCGATATATTCATTAATTTTCTGCCAGATTTTATCCTGATTGGGCAGTAGGTCCGGCAAGGACTGATGGCTGCGGTCAGGTAAATTGATTGGTCGATTGACGTCAACCCGTTCCTCAAGTAGATATTTTTTTCTCACCAGGCTCTTCAGGCTAGATGAAGATAATCTATCTTGAATATCTGGCCACTTGGCTTCCGGGTTATGAATCATGTATTGCCATAACTCCCATTGTTTGGGATATTTTTTGAGCGCCTCTGGATCCGGATAATTTGGGGCAATTTTGATGACTTTGACGGTTTTGGCACTGACTTTTTTGGTAATAAAACCGGGGACCATAGCAAATAGCGCCTGTCCAAGCGAGCAATAGTAATAATCAGCGATGTGTTGGGCCAGTTTTAATAGATGGGCCGGGATAATAATATCGGGTATCGCCCTGACAATGGCGCGGGTTTTAAAATCTGGTTTCCGACTGGTGGTAGAAATTACCACCCCAAAGGTGCGATAACGGCCGAAGGGCACGGTGACAATTTGTCCGACCCGGACAGGTGCTAGTTTATCCGGAATCACATAGGTAAACAGACCGTCGCTGGGGGCGGTCCGATTTTTGACGGCTACATTGGCATATTTGTCTGGCAAAACGGCTTGTCTTATAATATTAATTAGCTATTTTATTGTATCAATTATTAACCTGAGATTATGAAAGTCGAGCAATTTGATTATTATTTAGGGAAGGCAAATCTTGATCTTTATGACCAGCGGGGAGAAATTAATCCGGAGATTGCCGATGATTTTACTAAAATTGATTCGCAGGAAATGATGGGGCAGATGCGATATCGTTTACGAGAAATGAAAGCTAGTACAGTTGATGCGGAGATAATAAACAAAATCGCCAACTTTGAAAGATATCTCGATATAGTTGACGAAAGGAATAAACGGACACGAATTTCGGAAGACAAAAATGAACAACACAATACAATTCAGTATTATGAGATGTATAAGCAACTGCTGAATATAATGAAGATGATGATTGAGGGCTAGAGGTTAAACAATTTAGTGGCATTGGCGGTGGTCATTTCGGCCACCTTTTCGATGGTGATTTCACGTAGTTCAGCCACTTTGCGGGCCACTTCGATAAGATAGGCGGGTTGATTGGTTTTGCCGCGATGCGGGATGGGTGCCATGTAGGGTGAATCGGTTTCGATGATGATTTTGTCTGCGGGGATTTTTTTTATCACTTCCAGGCGACTGTCGTCGTTGGTAAATGTAATGCCGCCAGTAAATCCGAGATAAAAGCCGATATCAATGATTTTCTGGGCCAGTGCCCAGTCGCCATCATAACAATGCCAGACTCCCCGAATACCGTCCGCTTTAAACAGTCGCAGAATATCGAGCGTGGCTTCATCGGCCGCCCGGGAATGAACAATGACCGGCTTAGCTTCCTGGGTGGCAATCGAGCAAAAATGCTCAAACACCCGGGTTTGTTCGTTAGTGTTGTCTTTTTGGCGGTAAAAATCGAGACCAATTTCACCGATGGCCACCACTTCGGCATGAACCGCCAGTTCATTGATCTGCTCGATGTTTTCTAAATCGGCGGTGTGTAGGTAATTGGGATGAAAACCGACCGCGGCGTAAACTTCCGGGTATTCTTTGGCCATGGCCAAGGCATTTTGTGAGCTGGGCACGTCAATGCCAGGCACAATGATTTTTTCCACTCCTTCGGCGACGGCTTGTTTGATGATTTCCTTGGTGTCGCCTTCCAGTAAATTTAGATGACAGTGGGTGTCGATTAGCATTATAATATCTCAAATGTTAAATGTAATATGTCAAAGCTTAAAAATATATTATAAAGAATAAGTTGCGAAACTATCTTATCCCCCGTTCAAAAATACGTAAATGATACAGAGTACGATAATTATAAAGGCGAGGAGTTTGCGCTTTTTAATGCGTTCTTTGAGTAGATAAACGGAGAGGATGGTGGTACCGACCGGATAGAGCAGGAAGATGATATTGGTGCGAGCAACGCCGATGCTTTGATAACCGTAAAAAGAGAGCACCATGGTGAGGACGGCAAAAAAGGCGATGATAATGGTTTTGATTAGATGGGCGGGACGAGGCACTTTAATGGCAGCTGGCACCGCTCCGAGAAAGATAACGGCCACAAACAGAGTGCGGATGAAGTAGAGGCTGGCCGGACTCATAATATCCAACATTTCTTTTATAAACAGGTTTTCAACAGCGGACAGGAAGACGGCGGCCAGCAAGGGAATGGTGAGCTGCGGCGCATCAATCCGCCAGCGATTAATGTGACTAGCGACTAATACGGTGCCGGCGATAAGGGTGGCGATAATTATCTTTTCACCCCGTTCATCGGAAAAGACCAACATACTGAGAAAGATGGTAAGGATTGGCTGAATAACGGCGATGAGCTGAAAATCGGACAGACTCTCCCGCTGTAAACAAGTGTAGTAAAAGTAGTTCCAAATGGCGGCCAGACTGATCATGACGAGGAAATAGAATAGATATGGAAAGCTGATAAGTGCTTCCCAGTTAACGTAGCCGATCCAGGGCAGGGTGAGGGCGGTGAGCAGGGCGAGAAAAATAAATAGCCAGAGACTAAATGAAAGGACATTCATTTTGTCCCGCGACAGCAAGAATTTGTTAATGGTGGTAGCAACAATATTTGATAGTGCCGAAAACAATGCAAACAACATGGATGCCCGTCCTTTTTTCTTAAATACTTAATTTTTATCCACATCATCAATCCGCGGAAAAAGAGGCTGGATTGGTTGAATTGTGACTTCATTGTTAAATCTCCCCCACTCTAATAACTGGAGATATTTCTCTCGATTCTGGACATTTTGGGAGCTATCGAATTTTTCCTGGCCGAGAGCATCGAGGATTTTTTGCGATGTGGAGGGGTCGATTGGCTCGAGCAGCAAAGCGATGAGGCGAATGGTTTCGAGTAAATTCAAAATCACTTGTGAAAGCTGGGTCTTGTCTTCTTGCTTGGCTAATTCCCAGGGCTTCTGATCTTCGACAAATTGATTTGCTGACTCAATAATTTGCCAAATCTGCTCGATTAGAAGATCGGTCCTGCCATAATTTGGCTGATTGACTTCAAATTGCTTGATATCGGGTATATTTATCTCGATAAGTTTCTCTAACTCTACTTCGGGCAGATCATTAGGAAAGTACTTGTTGGTCATAGCGGTAACCCGGGAGATTAAGTTACCCAGCTTGTTGGCTAGTTCCGACTGGTATAATTCTCCTATCCGTTCATTGGTTAAATCTCCGTCCTTGAAGGCGGGAATTTCCTTGAGCAAGATTAACCGGAGGGCAGATGAACCGTATTTTATCGAAATCTCAAACGGGTCAATCACGTTGCCAATAGTTTTACTCATCCGTTGTCCGCCGCTTTGAATGAAACCGTGGACCAGGATATTTTTAGGCATAGGCAGTTCGGCGGCCATCAGCATGGCCGGCCAGATGGCGGCATGAAAACGTAAGATATCCTTACCAATCATGTGAGTATCAGCCGGCCAGAAGGTGAGAAATTCTTCGGTTTCTTCGGCATATCCTAAAGCAGATATGTAATTGGTTAGTGCATCGCACCAGACATACATGACTTGATTGGGGTCATCCGGCACCGGTATCCCCCAGGGTATCTGACTGACATCTCGGGAAAAACTAATATCCTCCAGTCCGGATTCAAGTAGCTGTAAAATCTCATTTCGACGCTCTTCGGGGTGGATTTCCAACTCACCTGATTTGATTTTGACAAGTATCGAATCAGTAAAGTCGGATAATTTGAAAAAATAGTTTTCTGATTCCAAGTGCTCCGGCTCGGTGAGGTGATCGGGACATTGGCCTTGTTTATTGAGCTCATCTTCGCGAATATATCGCTCGCAGCCGACGCAGTACAGCCCGGAGTATTTACGTTTTTCTAACAGATTATTCTCGGCCAGTTTCTGCCAGATTTTCTGGGCGGCCGGCCAGTGTCGCTTCTGATCAGTGGTACGAATAAAATCGTCATTGGAAACCTGATTGTCGGCCGCTAATTGCTGTACCTGTCCGGCAATTCCATCGACGAACTGCTGCGGTGTTTGACCTTTTTCCTCTGCCTGGCGATAGATTTTCAAGCCATGCTCATCCGTACCGGTTAAGAATTTAACATCATAGCCAAGCAATCGGTGTAGTCGGGCGATGGCATCGGTTTGAAATAGCTCTAGAGCGAAGCCGATATGCGGCTTGGCGTTGGTGTAAACAATGGAAGTGGTGATGTAGAATTTGTTCATAAGTAATAAATCAAAATGCAAAAAGCAAAAATCAAAGCATGTCCCGGACCCCGATCCGGGGTCATAACCAAAATACCAATAACCAATTTTCTGATTTTACTAACTCATTAATTGAACAGTTTTTAAGTTGTGGTTTTGAATTTTTATTTTTGCAATTTGCTTTCTACTGTATAGTATAACCTCTCCCATTCCCCTGGCGAAAGGGTCTGAGCTCGGCGTTGGGGTTCAATGCCGGCTTGTTTGAGTATATTTTCAGTGGTTTTTTTATCAATTTTAAATCCCGCCGATAAATTATTGAGCAGGGTCTTGCGGCGGGAAGCAAAACCGATTTTAATTAGGCGGAAAAACTTATCAAAATTATCTATCTTCGGGGTCTGGATGTTGGCGATGGATATGATAGCAGAATCCACTCTTGGCGCCGGAGAAAAGGCGGTTTTGTCCACTTTGGCAACATAACGAGGTTGACCAAATAACCTGACTAAGTTTGATAAGACGCTATGATCTTTTTCTTTGGGGATAATTTTTTGGGCAACCGCCTCTTGGACCATGAGCACCACTTGGGTTGGCAATTCTATGCCCGGTCGAAAAATCTGACGGATAATCATGCCGGTGATGTGATACGGTATGTTAGCAACGATTTTGTAGGATTGACCCTTCACCAACTCCGACCAATTAAAGGTATTGAAATCAGCGTTATAGACTTCGAGTTGAGGATATTTATTCTGCAGGATTAGGAGTCCCGGCATCAAGGTTTGGTCAATTTCGATACCGATGACTCGGCCGGCTGTTTGACATAACTTTTCAGTCAGAATACCTTTTCCCGGCCCAATTTCAATCACGGTATCGTGAGAAGACAAATTGGCTGCCTCAATTATTTTAGGCAGCACGGTTTCGTCAATTAAAAAATTTTGGGAAAAGCGCACCAATTTATAAATTGTTTATAAATTATAAATTAATAACTACAACGGCGTCACCGTCACGTTCACCAATCCCTGTCCCAACGGGGCAATGGCGGAAAAAGCAACCGAGTTGAGATCAATAATTCTTCCGGTCCAGGCGGCCGGTCCGTAGTCGTTAACCGTAACCACCACTTGGGCGCCAGTAGCATTGTTCGTGACCAACAATTGGGTGCCTTTGGGATAGGTGCGGTGAGCACAGGTCGGGGTACTACCGTAATGATACCAACTGGCGGTACCGACGTCTCCCGTCGCGGCGGGATTTTCCTGATAAACGACTTTGGGTTGTTTTTGGCCGATTGTCATCTCCCGATTAACTGGGTCCCGAATGATTTCCTCATTTATGATTTCACGAGAAATCTCGACATCATCTTCATAAGTAACTAGATAGGTGCGGCGGATCTCTCCGTTGGCTCCCTCTCGGGTGACCACACTTTCGCCGGATAGCATATCCCAGTCATCGGAATAGATAGTATCAAAAGGAAGGGTTTCGAATTCGGTTTGCTCCTCTACCCGCTGTTGGGAAACGCGCAATTCTTGACCGTGGAAAATTTCTTTGTTGTTGCCGGCGAGAATTTCGTCGGCAATTTCATCCTCCGGAATGGAAAATTTCTCTTGGGCTTCCGCCAATGCTTCGGCAGCAGTTTTGGCTTGGGTGTCTAATTGGTACTTATTTTCGCCGTAGCTGATCAAGACCGGGGTGGCCCGATCGATGGCAATCACTGAGCCAGCTGAAATTTTCTTGTTCAAATCGGGAAAAACTTTATCGGCCGGACTTAATTCAATATTGCAGGCGGCCAGAATATTTTTAACGGTGCTATTGGATGTTTGAATCTGATGTGAACGGCTGCCGTCGATGATAGTGACCGGAATGCTGGCGGAGGTAACGGCCACGTAAACTTCTCCACCGGTTAGTGGAGTTAGGCGATGAGGATTAGTAATGGTACCGCTGGGAACACTGATATCATTCTCACTGAAAGCCTGATGCAGAGTTTCAGCACGAGTAATTAGGGTGCGGGATTGCTGATTTTCTTTGATGGTTAATTGGGTGGCCGGGTGTTTTAGTTGACTAGTAAAAATTTTTTCTTGTAAATTTACGGGGGAGGCGGAGGCTAGTTGAGGTACGGAAATGACCACCAAAAAAACCGACAACATCAGAATGCTGCCGTAGATGACTGCGGCCAGGTTAAATTTTGATTTCACCTCCATAATTTGCTCTTATGGTCACGTGAGATTATTGTAACAGAAATATCCCAAATGTTAAATGTTAAATGTTAAAACCACAACCCAAAACCTCAAAGCTTAATTGATTCAGCAATCAGTAGAATTGTGACAATGTGACAATGTGACGATTTAACCATATAATATACTTATGAAAAAAATTGAATTAGCCAAACAAGTGGCCGAGCAGGCCGGCCGACTGGTGGCGGAAAAATTTGATGAGCTGCATCCAGTTAAGTCAATCGATGAAGACGGCATTCACCTGGAAATTGATTTTCAGGTAGAGGAATTTATCAAAACAGCCATTTTGAAGGAGTTTCCCGATCATGGTTTTTTGGGGGAGGAAAACGGTCACAATAACCAGAAACACGATTATCAGTGGATTGTCGATCCGATTGACGGCACCTCGAACTACTATTTTCACAATCCCTACCACTGTGTTTCGATTGCGCTGGCGGAAGATGACGAGGTGATATTGGGCGTGGTGCATGAGCCTTATTCCGGTAAGACTTATTGGGCGGAGAGGGGCAAAGGGGCGTTTGTGAATGAACGGCCAATGACTTATCGCCGGGATAAAATCAACAAACTGGTGATGGGCGGCCGCTCCAATGAATTTCGCCTGAAAGCGATTAAAGAATACGTCATCCGGGAGGATAATTTTTACTATAAACTGGAGATGGGGTCAGCTGCCCTGGAAATAATTAATGTGGCCCAGGGATACGTGGCCCTCTATTTGGTCAAAGGTATCAGACGGTGGGACGTAGCGGCGGCCAATCTTATTCTGGAAGAGATGGGCGGCCGGGTGGTCGGATTTGACGGTCAGCCCTGGGATGGCCAGAGCGAATCACTGGTAGCAGCAGTGGACGAGGAAGTACTAGCGAAAGTATTGGCTAAGGTTAAATAATTAACGGCGCTATGTTTGGTTATATAAAGAACAACACAATTGTCTGGCAACCGACCAGTTCGCACCTCTCCCCGTAAGGGGCATATTTACATTAAGAACTGAGAATTAATTATTAACATTTAACTTACTAATTATGTTAGATATTAAATTAATCCGGGAACAACCGGAAATAGTGAAAAAAAATATGCAGCGCCGGGGTAAAGATCCGGTGACGATTGATAATCTGCTGGAGATTGACCGGGATCGACGGGAGCTGATTAAAGAGGTTGATGATTTGAAGGCCCAGAAAAATAAGCCGGCCGGCAAACCTACTGCGGAAGAATTGGAGCAACTAAAAACCAACAAAGACAGGATTGTCAAACTGGAAGAGAAAAAACAGCGCCTGGATGAGATATTTACGGAAATGATAATGTCGATTCCGAATTTGTTGGCCGACGATGTACCGGACGGTAAAGACGATAACGAGAACAAGGTGATTGATACCACCGGTGAGCCGGAGGATTTGGGATTTGTGGCCAAGGATCATCTGGAGTTAGGCGAGAATCTGGATTTAATCGATTTTGAGCGGGGAGCGAAAGTGGCGCAGTCCGGTTTTTACTTTTTAAAGAATGAACTGGTAGTGCTGGACTTGGCGCTGCAGCGCTATGCCATGAATAAGCTAATGAACAAGGGCTTCACACCAATTACTACTCCGGATATGGCGAAAAATGATATTTGCAGCGGTACCGGATATAATCCCAAAGGAGAGGAGAGGCAGATTTTCAATATCGCCGATGAAGATATGAGTCTGGTGGGTACGTCCGAAATTACTTTGGGTGGCTATCATGCTGATGAGATACTGAAAAAGGAGGATTTACCGATTAAATACGTCGGCCTGTCCCATTGTTTCCGGGTGGAAAAGGGCGGCTACGGCAAATATTCTAAGGGACTTTATCGAGTGCGGCAGTTCACCAAAGTGGAGATGTTTATTTATAGCACGCCCGAAGATAGTGAAAAGCACCATCAAGAAATGCTAGACATCGAAAAAGAGATTTGGGACGAGCTGGCCATCCCCTATCGCGTGGTGCTGCAGTGCACGGGTGATATGGGCAGTTCCAGCATGAAAACTTATGATGTGGAAGCGTGGATGCCCGGCCGAGGCGAGTATGGTGAAGTCACTTCCACTTCTAACACCGGCGATTATCAATCGCGGCGGTTAAATATCCGCTATAAAGACGGTAAAGAGAATAAATTTGTTCATCTATTGAACGGTACAGCGGTTAATAACTCCCGTTTCCCGTTGGCGATTCTTGAGAATTATCAGCAGGAGGATGGCTCGATCAAGGTTCCGGAGGTGTTGCAGGAGTTAACCGGGTTTACCGAGATACGACGGTAAAAATAAGCTTTGTTAGTGTTTGCAGTAGGGGCTGAAAATCTTCAGCCCCATGATTTTCAACCTCAACTTAATTTTCCCTTAAGGTATTAATAACCCTTCTTTTGTTCTAATAAAAACATGAAGAAGAAACCAGGTAGAAGATCAATTCGTGTGAAGGACTTTGACTATTCTGAGTCGGGAGAGTATTTCGTAACTATCTGTACAAAAAATAAAAAATCATGGTTTGGGACTGTTAGGGATAGTTTTATGGTTTTGAATGACGTTGGGAAGATTGTCAATAAATGTTGGCAGGAGATACCACTTCATTTTCCCAATGTAGAACTTGATGACTATGTGATTATGCCCAATCATATACATGGCATCATTTCGATAGTTGACAATCAGTCTGTAGGGGCAGAAAATTTTCTGCCCCTACGATGTAATCGATATCAAAAAATAATACCACGATCTCTCGGGTGTATTATTAAAGGATTTAAAATCGGAGTGACCAAATGGTGCCGGACTAATAATCGCGAAAAATTTCATTGGCAACGAAGTTATTACGAGCATATCGTTCGAAATAAAAAAGATCTTGAGCGTATTAGAAAGTATATTTTAGACAATCCATATTATTGGTTTTGTGATCAAAATAATCCAAATTTTTAAAAAAAGAACATCTCTTGAGGGGGCTGAAAATCTTCAGCCCCTACGATTAAAATTGAAATTGATATATAATGCTGTTAAACAAGCTACTTAACAAGTTTAAGGAGGTAAAAATATGCATAAACAATTACTGGTTGCCACACGGAATCAAGGCAAGCTGGCGGAAATAAAAGCGGCCCTAGTCGAATTTGAACTGGAGGTGCTGGGGCTGGAGGATATTCCCAATATTAAAGATATGCCGGACGTGGAAGAGCCGGCGGATACATTCGAGGGCAATGCTATTATCAAGGCCATGACCTACGGCCATCGGCTGAAAATGCTGACGTTGGCGGAGGATGCCGGTCTGCAAGTGGATGCACTGGGTGGTCGCCCGGGAGTATGTTCCGCCCGCTACGTAGATGTGGAGGCTGGTCGCTGTCCAAAAATGCTGGCAGAAATGAAAGATGTGCCGGATAGCAATAGAGGGGCGCAGTTTGTGGCGGTGATGGCGATATTTGATCCGGAAAGGGAAAAAATCCGGACCTGTCGCGGCGTTTACCGCGGCCGGATAATCCGGGAAATGCGGGGCACTAACGGTTTCGGTTTCGACCCGATTTTTTTTAGCGATGAGATGGGCAAAACTAATGCTGAGATGACCAAAGAGGAGAAAAATTCAATTAGCCATCGAGGCAAGGCATTACGAATGGTTAAGGAGTTAATTCGTTCTGATTTCATATGATATAGAAAGGGGGAATTGATATGAAAGTGAAATATTCGGATAGAGAAGTGCCATCAGAATATCAATGCGTTATATGTCAGACAACCAATGTGAAGTTATGGAGACAGTATCAAACTTTCGAACCAAAGTTGTATTGCGCAATTTGCGCGCAAGAAAATCAAAAGGTTTCAGTTGATATTGATTGTTACGGGTGTATTAAACATAATCGACTTGGCATAACAAACTGTATAGAAAACTTGGTTCCAGCCATACCGGATGAGGAGGAGGTTGGTTATTGGGGCCTAAATGCTGACATTCCACCAGAAGCTAAGCGGTGGTGGGGACTGTTACCTACGTATCCAAATACATAAAAAATGAGAGCAACTTAAACTTAAGTTGCTCTTTTGTAATTTTATTTTTGCAAGCATGTCCGAATAGCGGTTTGGCAAGTGTCGAATAAATCATTGTGCATAATTGCTCCCCGGCCATATTTTTTCAGCAAGTGGATGGAGTATTTGCGACTGGGATAGCGAGCATGACAACCGACGGCGATATTGGCTCGATCGTAAAAGCATTTGCCAATAAAAAAACCGTATTCCTGGCCGGTGGTTTTGGCAAACGGCCGCTCACAATTATGTGTTTCTTCTTTAGCCAGCCAAAATAATATGCAGCCGCCTACGGAAGCTTTTTGCAAATAATGTAACTCCCAGTCAGATTGAATAGTATGATTGAATAAATCTTCCGGGACAACCTTACGGGGATTGGCAATGATAATCTCCGGGTGCTGTCCGTGGATAAATTCAATGGCTTGGGTTTGCCAATCGGCGGCTCCCTGAACCGGACCGGCCAAAAAAATTACCGGTTGACTAATGTCGACAATTTCTGGTGGATACAAAACTGTTTTCACTGATAAAAATCCCCCTTTATTTTTTAATCTGCCATGTTTAACAGTCTAATACATGTATTACCATTTAACAATTCATCGTTCCCGTTTTACAATGAGTATAGATAAACAATAATCAAGGAGCGAATTATGCAATTTATAATCAATTCCCGCGGAAAAATGGATTTAACGCCGGATGTGCGGGAGTATGTGGAAGAAAAAATTGGCAAGATGGCCAATGTGTTTGGCAAAATTATCAGCGTACGAGTTGAGCTCTCTCGAGAAGAGAAGCGGGACGATGGTAAACCCTTTGCTTGTGAAGTACTAGTATCGGTGCCCGGCAGTCAGTTTCGAGTGGATCGTCAGCGGGGACAAGAATTGTTTGAGGCAATTGATTTGGCCGAAGAAGCCTTGGAAAGTCAGATCAAAACATTCAAGGGCAAAATGATTGATGAGGCCAGAAAAAATGACGGCACTCCCCCGCCCCCGCTGGAAGTTGATATGGAAGAGGATGAATACGAATACGTTTCGGAAGTTAGTCAGCCACCGATGACGCTGGAGGAGGCGAAGAAACAGATGGGCCTACTTGGACATGATTTTTATGTTTTTACCAATGTGGATACCGGGCAAACGAATACGGTGTACAAAAAGTCAAACGGTCGATTCGGGGTGATTGTGGAAAAAAAATAGTACTCAAACCAGCAAAGACGGTATCAAATTTGGAAAAACCCCGGAGATTTTCCGGGGTTCTTTGTTTTATGGCTGCCTAATAGAGTTTGATTAAGTTTGATTAAGTTTGATTAAGTTTGCTCTTCATTACTTCCCGCAGCCGTTTGACTTCTTCGAAGCGTTTAATTAACTCACCTTCGTCCGGCCGGCGTAACTGATCCAGGCGCCGCATCAGCCGGGCGTAACTAAGATAGATATCAACATATTCCAGGCTATTCGGGTGATGAACTTGCATGGAGGCATGCAAAAAATCAGTATAGTACTCCATTTCCCTAATTTCCTCCTTTTCAAGCGTGCTAATTGGAGGGACAAGCGGTGGTTGGTGGTGAATAATTTCAGTTAGTTCCCGATTAAGACTGGGATTGAGCGTCATCTTGTTTCTTTAAGCGTGGATTAATGTGATTGAGTTGATCGTAGAAAAAATCTTTCAGCACTTTGCCCTGCTCTTCGCTGATATCATTTTCTATTAAGTAATTTTCAAAGTGGCCATTCAGTTTTTTCATAATACTTCCAGTGGTCTGGAGGGCAATTTTTTCCGATTGGGGCGTGATATCAAGCTTGAGACAAATATCATCCATGGCTTGAAATATATCAGTCATAGATTTTTTTGTTTTTTTTTCTCGACAAGCACCGTGATCAATTGATTCAATGACCGCCATCGTCTCTTGGAATTTTTCGATTAGTTTATGTTTGGCAAATATTTTCTGTTTGATTTCTTCTGCCTCCATGTCAAGATCGGCCATTCCTTTGTCCGGGTCGAATCGATCGGTTACTTTAATGATTTTTATCATTGTCTGTTTGATTAAGAAATTTTTTTATGGTTTTGATATCCGCTTGAGACGGATTAATATTTTGCGCTTTCATTTTATTAATATCTTCTTGACTGAGATGAAAAAAATTTTTCGAACTTCGTTGCGAAAACTTTTGCCTTAAATGGTCGGCCAGAGTTTGGTAAGTCTGGAAGGTTTGATCGTCATTGTCCTTAATGGCGAGATTGCAGACATGGTGACAAAAATCAATGAACTTACCCAGAGGCAAGAATTCGGCGTCGCCATCGAAATGAAGAGAAAATTTGACATTGTCCTGGTGATTGGCCGAGAGACCGAGCTCTTGCATGGCGGAATATATGGCCCGGCGATGGATTTTGATTGATTTGGCCCGGTGGCGGTGGGGACTGTGATTAATCGCCAGCAACCTCTGCACACATTCATTGCGCTCCATCATTTTCGAAATGCTGGTCTTGACTTCTATGTAACGGTTTTTATTATCTTCATCTTCAATTAGATAGGTCACTGTTTCATCATACTCCGGTTGGGCTTTGATCTTTTGCAGATACATCACCTCATCGAGAAAATCGATGGGCCGGTCGGGAATAGATGACTTGAATCCGGGTTCATTGTAAGCAGGCAATTTGTCGGGTTGGTTTTTCATAGTTTTATAAAAAAGTAATCCGGCTAAAACATCGGGATTACCTAACTAGACTGATTTTATGATAAAGTATCGACCGGTGGTTGGGCAAGGAAAAAAGCTCATCACCTCTGATGACTTGGTTTGTCATGGGTAATGAGCTTTTTGATTTTAACCAGCCATCTGCAATCTGACTTCTTTGATGATCTGGTTAAGTTTCGGATTGGGAATTTTAGTGCGCCACTCTTTCAATATTCGTTTTTTAGTGCGTTTGCTTTTCCAGTGTTTTTTGAGCAGTTTACGAAAATCGGACGGTTGATAATTTGTTTCCTGATTGTTTCCAAATACATCGACGCTTGCTCGTCTGCTCTTCTCTTTTGTACAGCCTTTCATGCTGGCTCTGATTCTAGTCATACTGATAAAATTCCTCCGTTTTTTATATTTATATTAGTGCCATTAGGAGCCCCCTTTTGTTTCTCTCTTAAGAAAACTATCCTCCCTTCACACTAAGCTGCAGCCGGCCGTTAAATTTATCTGTTGAATGTATCTGTCCCCGATAACTGGTAGGCGGACAGATTCCGGCTGGATCAATTTTTAAAATACAAAAGCCTTCGAAATATTGAGAAGGCTACCTTGACACGTGATTTCATATTAACAATCATGATGAAATCTGTCAATAGTGTTACTGAGCATAATTTCGAAATATTATACCGTAAGGGTATAATTGAGACGATGAGAACAATCAAGCGAACAAGTGAATCGGGTGCCGTTAAACCGGAAATCACAGCCGAAGCGGCAGAGTTTGAGCAATTAAGCGTTGGTCAGAAGTTGCTGGTGATTGGCCGGGAATTAAAGGATTTTATTGATGAGCGGGAGGAAAAACGAATTAATCGCGGGCCAATTCTGCCACTTTCGACTAAAAATAGCCTGCAGAGTTTGGTGAATCTTGACCTGATAGATGATTTGGTGGATGACGCTACCAAAATAATTGATTTTGAGGTGGATTGCTGGCAAAAAAGATTAAGCCCGGTAAATAAGAAATTAATTAGTCAATACAAACTAGAGGAGATACAAAAAATTAAGCAAATGACGATGGGACTGATTCAGGAAACATATAATATGAGCCTGACTCGGGAACGGCTTGATGAGAGAAAAATCAATCGGATGCGGCAGTTAATCGAGTGGATAGTTTATTTTAATAATCCGGCTAACCAAAAAGTTTATGACGGCAAACTGACCAGGGATATTGCTAAGCTGACTAAGAAGAAGCACCGCAAGGAACAAAGGTTTCAATTTGCCCACCGACCGATTATTAATGCCGCGCAGAAAGTGACGGGCAGTAATGTGTTTGCCGGAAGAATGGAGGCTAAGCGGGCGAAGATTGGCGAGATGGGCGATTTGCTTGAATCAAAAAAGATTGTTAGTCAAATCCGGGAATATATCCAAGCAAACGATGAAATACCCCGGTTGTTTTTTGTGGACCGGATGATAGATTTTTGTGAGAAGTATGATTTGGAGCCGACAAAAATTATTGATCGGGTTAGCAATCAGTATTTTTACCGCCAGGAGGACCGGCTAAAAATTGACCAAGTCTATCGTCAGGAAGAGGGGTTAATTTGCCGTAACAACCCGGAAATTAGTCCGGCGGAAATCAAGGTAGTGTTGAGGGATTATTATGTGACTGGTACAAACAAAGCGATTTATCAAAAAGTCTACGACCAATTCGACTGGGCGAAGCGTTGCCAAGAAATATTTCCCTGGGAAGGACACAAGTTAGGTAACGAATTTTCTAACGGCGGTTGATTTTTTTCCGCCTTCTTTTGTGTTTATAGAATTGGTTACGGCGTTTTATCGCATCGATGGTTTGATCGTGGCGTAGTTTTTCGTACTGACTGATTTCGGTTATGACTGGCTTTTTTGTGTTGATGACGGCCGGAACTGGTTCGGTATAGATTATTTTGCTCAGGTCGTTTTTATTGACTCGGTTGTGGTTGGTCGGAGTCTTAGCCAAGCCCTCCGCTTTGCTCAAGCCGCGCCAGTAATTGATTTTGTCCTGCAAAGCGGCTTGGTCGGCTTGATTGAGCTGCTGATATCTTTGTTTGAGAGCATGAAACAACTGATTGAGCTGCTGGCGGTTTTTACCAATCGCCACATAATCAATTTCCGGCGGCCGGGAACAATTTTTATCGGTCATGGAGTCGACTAGTTTATTGATGTCGCGGGCAACCTTTAGATTCTCAATATTGGTAGACAGGGGGATGTCTGGCTGCGGCTTAAGTTTGCCGAAAATATCCGCCTCGGTGAGTGGGGAAAAATCCTCAGACACCTCCTCCATAGCTGGCTCGGTTGGCTTCTCTTGTTTAGCTATGTTTTTTTCCGGCTCGATGGCGGGACGGCGGGCGATAAACTTATTGAACACTCGTCCGAGCATGATTGATTTGGTTAATTGGCTGGAGTGGGTTGTCTGTTAAATAAGGATGGTTTATTTTTTCAGTACTTTTTTTAAATATTGGCCGGTGTATGACTTTTTATTTTTGGCCACTTCTTCCGGGGTACCCTCGGCGATTACCTCTCCACCCTTATCCCCACCTTCCGGACCGAGGTCGATAACATAGTCGGCCACTTTAATGACGTCGAGATTGTGTTCGATGGTGAGGACGGAGTTGCCTTTACGGACCAGCTTGGCGATGATTTTTAACAAATTGGCGACGTCGGCAAAATGCAGACCGATGGTCGGTTCATCGAGGATGTAGAGGGTCTGGCCGGTGGACCGTCGAGCCAGTTCGGTGGCCAGTTTGATGCGTTGAGCCTCACCGCCGGATAAGGTATTGGCCGGTTGACCCAATTCGAGATAGCCCAAACCGACATCAACCAATAATTTGAGTTTTTTCTCCAGGGCAGGAATGTTTTTGAAAAATTTATGAGCCTCTTCGGCTGTCATATTGAGGACGTCGGAGATATTTTTGTCTTTGTAGAAAATATCAAGGGCTTCAGTGTTGTAGCGCTGGCCCTTACACTCCGGACAGGTGACATAAACATCAGGTAAAAAGTGCATTTCGATTTTGATGCAACCGTCCCCCTTGCAGTTTTCACAGCGGCCACCTTTAACGTTAAAAGAGAACCGACCGGCTTTGTAGCCGCGCATTTTCGCTTCCGGTGTATTGGCGAATAAATCACGAATGGCGGTAAAAGCACCGGTATAGGTAGCCGGATTGGAACGGGGGGTCCGGCCAATCGGCGACTGATCGATGGTGATTACCTTATCGAGATGTTCAGTGCCGAGAATCTCATCGTGTTCCCCAGCCGGTGATTTGGCCCGATGAAACTGCTTGGCTAGGTGCTTGGATAATATTTTATGGATTAGAGTGGATTTACCGGAACCGGAGACACCGGTAACGCAAACGAATTGACCTAAAGGTATTTTGACATTAACATCTTTGAGGTTGTGTTCTCGTGCGCCTTTTATTTCCAAATACTGCCCGGTGGGTTTGCGTCGGCCGGTTGGTATTTCTATTTTCATCTTGCCCGATAAATATTGTCCGGTTAAAGACTTCTTGTTTTTAAGAATGTCCTTTGGAGTGCCTTCGGCGACCACATGTCCACCATGTTTGCCGGCGCCGGGACCGATATCGACAATATAGTCAGCCGACATCATGGTCTCCTCGTCGTGTTCTACCACGATAACGGTATTGCCAATAGATTTCAAATCCTTCAGAGACTTGATTAATTTGGTGTTGTCTCGCTGGTGCAGACCAATCGAGGGTTCATCGAGTATGTACATGACACCGGTGAGAGAGGAGCCGATTTGAGTGGCCAGGCGAATGCGTTGTGCTTCCCCACCGGACAAAGTGTTAGCCGATCGGTGCAGGGTCAGATAATTCAAGCCGACATTCATCATAAAACTAATGCGCTCGTTGATTTCTTTGAGTATCTGTTTGGCGATAATTTTTTTCTGCTTGTTCAGTTTCAATTTTTTGAAAAATTTGGCCAGTTCACTGATGCTGAGTTCGGTAATATCAATAATGTTTTTACCGTCAATAGTGACGGCGAGAGACTCGGGGCGGAGCCGTCGACCACCGCAAGTCGGGCACTGTTTGATGGTCATGTATTTTTCAATGTCCTGGCGGATGTAGTCAGAGGTGGTTTCCTTGTGCATGCGTAGCAGGGAGGGAATGACGCCCTCGTAGCTAGTTTCATATTCCCGGACCTTGCCATAGGGGGTGGGATTTTTAACCAAATACTTTTTATCGCCAGTACCGTGCAGCACCACTTTGATATCTTCCGGACTCAAATCCTTGATAGCCGTATTTAAATCAATGTTGTTAGCCTCGGCTACAGCAGTCAAAATCCGCATGTGCCAATTTTGGGTACCGGATGTTTTACTCCAAGGACCGATGCCACCTTCGGATATAGCCAGATTGGGGTTGGGAAAAACTAAATCCTCGTCCACTTCCAAACGGGTGCCGAGTCCGCTGCAACTTTGACAGGCCCCCTGGGGACTATTAAAAGAAAAAATCCGCGGATTGATTTCCGGTAAATTGATGTGGCAGTCGGGGCAAGCAAAATGTTCCGAGTAAGTTTCAGTAACGTCGGAGTCCGGTTGGTAGGCATTAACCACCCCGTTACCGTAATTTAAGGCAGTCTCCAGCGATTCTACCAGGCGGGAGCGAAATTCGTTGTCTTTTTTATTAATAGTCAGTCGGTCGACGACAATTTCAATGGTGTGTTTTTTCTGTTTGTCCAGTACGAAGCTGTCATTGATGTCGCGAATATCACCATCCACCCGCACTCGAACAAAGCCGGCTTTCTTAATCTCAGCAAAAACGTTTTTATGCTCGCCTTTCTTGGCCACAATTAGGGGTGCTAGTAGAATAATCTTGGTCTTGTTCTGGTGCTGTTCAATCTGGTCGGCTATCTGGGAAGGGGTTTGGGAAGAGATTGGTTTGTGACACTTGGGACAATGCGGGTCACCCACTCGAGCATAGAGCAGACGTAGATAGTCATATATTTCGGTAATGGTGCCGACGGTGGACCGGGGATTGGATGAAGCCGACTTCTGGTCAATTGAAATGGCCGGAGACAAGCCCTCAATTTTATCAACATCCGGTTTTTCCATCACACCCAGAAACTGACGGGCATAAGCGGACAAGGATTCGACGTAGCGGCGCTGACCCTCGGCGTAAATTGTGTCAAACGCCAGTGAAGACTTGCCGGATCCGGATAGTCCAGTGATAACTACCATTTTATTCTTGGGCAGCTCGACATTAATATTTTTCAAATTATGCTCTCTGGCTCCCTTGATGGTGATTTTATCGATCATAATAACAACAAAAATTAATGATATTGCATAGGGTTTATGCTATCATCTTTTGTCGATTTTTTCAACTATCTTGGCCTTGATATAATAGAGTCAATTCACAAATATCAATGGCGAAGAAGACGAAAAAAAAGAAAAAAAAGAAAATTAAGCGACGCAAGAAATTCCGCCAGCCTAAAGCCACTTTTTGTGGTTGGGTGGGCTGGAGTCTGCTCGGATTGATGCTGCTGCCGGTGCTAGCAATCAGCGCGGTGGCGACGTGGCGGACGGTTTCCCAAATACCGTTTTTGTCGGGCAGTGCCACCATGCTATTGGTAGGAGTGATGGCTTATGTGGTGTTTCATGTTTTCATCTACCAGCCGACGGCCATTTACGTACTGGCGCATGAATTTACGCACGCAATTTTTGCCGTTCTGGCCGGCATAAAGGTACGGCGAATTAAGGTGGCGGCAACCGGCGGATACGTCGAGCTGGACGGCTCGAACTTCATTGTGGATCTGGCGCCCTATTTTTTCCCGCTATATTCGTTTGTGATAGCAACTCTATTTTTGGTGTTTGACCGGATTTATAATCTCGAAGAATATTACTTATTTTTCTTTTTTATTCTTGGTCTGACCATGGCTTTTCACTGGCTGTCAAACTGGGAGACAATGAAGATCGAGCAGCCCGATTTGAAAATCACCGGCAAAATCTTTGGTATTGTTTTTATCCTGATTGGCAATCTGCTATTCTTAAATATAATCCTGACTTTTGTGTTTATTAATCAGATTAATTTCAGCGACCTAGTGGAAAACTATATCTGGGCCTATTATTCATTTTTTAAATCATGAGAAGAAGTGTGATAAAACTTCCTGAGGATATTGATTTAACGGCGCAGGATATTCTGCCGCAGGATAAAGTGATGCATGTTTTGTTGGAGCGATGCGAGAATGCGACGATTAAATCGATTGAGCGTGGGGAGGATGTTGAAGAGGAAAAATATTACCAGGCTTTTGATCAAATATTGTCATACATTGAAAAAAAGAATATTTCCCCGACCGAGATGCTTTATCGGCACAATGGGGATGGCCGAACTTTGAAGGACAGGTTGAGTTCCACCCTTTATTATTTTTACGATGATCCGGAGGCGATGACGGGGCGGATTGAGAAATGGCACCGGAGTGAAAACCGCATGATTCAGGAGGTGGTGTACGCGATGCTGTTAAAACTAAAACACAACCGTCATGAAATTCCCCCGGTGGAATTGCCGGACCGAGTGCTTACATCTTTAAACAACTACCATGAAGAAGCGACCACAGGAGATTAGGGTGACCGCCGCAGAAACTCATATGGAGGAGTCATTTGGTAAAAGTGTCGGTCCGAATAAACTGGATTTGTTTAAAGAAAAACTGCGCAAGGTGCTTAATTCACCCCAAAAAATAATTAAGACGGGACAATCTGACCGGATGGGTGATTTGGAGTATGAAAATTCAGTCCGACTGGTTAGGGCCAGAATGAGTGAATTAAAAAATAAGTTGGGGATTGATAACGATTGTAATTGAAGGCAGTTGGTGGTATGATTTGGATACCGGACGAGTAATTGATTAAGTGTTTATTCAGGGAGAAAAAGCCTCAGACTGCAAGCTTTTTTATAAACCGAATCAATGAAAACCACCCGGGTGTCGGGTAGGGTCATGGCAGGGCGTGACCGCAGACAAAAATTTGTTTAAGCGCCCATTGAATGGGAAGTTGAGTGGAACCGCGGATTTTAAATTCGTCTCAATATTGAGAGGAGTTTTTTATTTAAAATGTTTTGTCCGCCTCGGCGGACACACTTTGGCAGTTGGTTAAGTGGCTTTGAGTTGTGGTTTTGAGTTTTGCACTTTGAGTTTTGAGTTGTTAAATTTCAAAGGAGATATTATGTCTAAAAAGAAAAAAGATAAAAAAGAAATGATAAAAGACGAAAACTACGTCCACGCCATGCGCCATTCGATGGCTCACATTATGGCGGAGGCGGTGCAAGATATGTTTCCGGAAGTCCAATTTGGCATCGGACCAGTCATCGACAATGGATTTTACTACGATTTTGAGTTGCCCCGCACCTTGATTCCGGAAGATCTGAAGCTGATCGAAAAGAAAATGAAGCATATCATTAAGCAACGAAACCCTTTCACCAAGGAAATGATTAGCAAGAAAGAGGCAATTGAATTCTTTGATAAAGCCAATGAGCCTTTTAAAAAAGAATTAGTCGAAGAATTGGAGGACGGAGAGATTAGTCTTTATCGGAGCGGTAAATTTGTAGACTTATGTAAAGGGCCGCATCTGGATCACACCGGGGAAGCGGGAGCGTTTAAATTGACTCATATTTCTGGCGCCTACTGGCGGGGGGATGAGCACAATAAAATGCTGCAGCGGATTTACGGAGTGGCCTTTGCAACTAAAGAGGAGTTGGAAGAACATCTAAAGATGATTGAGGAGGCGAAGAAGCGGGATCACCGGGAAATCGGCAAGAAACTGGATTTGTTTTCTTTTCATCCGGAAGGACCAGGCTTCCCTTTTTGGCACAACAAGGGAGTGATTATTCTCCAGGAAATTTATGGTTACATGCGGGAGCAGTTAAAGAAAAGAAACTATGAAGAAACCATTACCCCGCCAATTCTCCATGAGGAATTGTGGCATCGCTCCGGACACTGGGATAAATTCCGGGAAAATATGTATTTTACCGAAATTGATGATAGGCAGTTTGCCATTAAACCGATGAATTGTCCCGGTGGTTTATTAATTTATAATAATCGTTTACATTCATACAAAGAATTGCCGATGCGTAGCTCGGAATTTGGTCTGGTGCATCGCCACGAACCTTCCGGTACCCTGCATGGTTTGTTCCGAGTGAGAAATTTCACCCAGGATGACGCTCATTCGTTTTGCACTCCCGTACAGCTGCAAGACGAGATAGTGGATATGATTGAGTTTGTGATTGATACTTACGATTTGTTTGGATTTGGAGAGTATAAGATTTACGTGGCCACTAAACCGGAGAAGTACATCGGCGAAGATGAGGCTTGGGATAAAGCCACTGTGGCACTGGAAGAGTCTTTGAAGAAGAAAAAATTGGATTATGAGATAAAGCCGGGCGAGGGTGCTTTCTATGGACCGAAAATTGAATTTAATATTAAGGACTGCCTGGGACGCTACTGGCAACTGGGGACCATTCAAGTAGATTTTTCCATGCCAAAGCGGTTTGAGGCCTATTATATTGATGAAAATGGAGAGAAACAAACCCCGGTGATGGTGCATCGAGCGATTTTGGGTTCGATGGAAAGGTTTGTGGCAATTTTACTCGAGCATTATGCTGGGAATCTGCCGCTTTGGCTGGCGCCGGAGCAGGTACGGATTATTCCGGTGTCGACTGAGAAGCATGCCGAATATGCCAACAAAATCAAAGAAGAGTTGGAGAAAAAAGAATTTCGAGTGACGGTTGATGATGCGCTGGAATCAGTTGGTAAAAAAATTCGCAATGCTGAATTGATGAAAGTGAATTATATGATAATTGTTGGTGACAAAGATATTGAGAATGAAACAGTTTCAGTTCGACCGTTGCAGGGTGATGATATGGGGGCAATGACGCTCAAGGATTTCATGAAGATCATAAAGAAAGAGCGGGATAAGAAAGAGATCAAATAAACACATCAAACGCTAGCAAATTTGGTCAAACTTAATCAAGCTTGGTAAGACTCATACTGTTTTACCAAGTTTTTGTATGTTTTTCTTAGTTTGATTCTGTTTGAAATTGGCTTATCCCCTACCAAATTTTACCGACTGTGTTAAAATGTAAATAGATTAAAAGCGCTTTTTAACAAAAGACTTTCCGGTCGGAAGGCCTTTTTTTCTTAATTTCTGACGAAAGGAGGTTTTTGGGGTGAGTATGGAAAGTATTGCCGCAGAATATGCCCGAAATGCAACCATTGCCAAAAATTATATTTTGCATGCAAAAACTGATTGGGAAAGAAGCCAAAACGAGGTTAAACTGAAAGCATTCAAGGATAATTTGGACTATGTGAAAGATATGGTAATCAGTGATACCTTGCGAGAAGCGATTACAATCGTACTAAACTATCTACAGTATGAAAAAAATGATAGCCAGCAGAAAACTTTAATGAATCAGGCAAATGCCGTTGTGAAAAAATTATAATGGAGGCTGGGGGGCGATAATGATGGGATGGATTCACAGCAAAATTGAAAGTGCAATTAGAAAGAGAATCAAACTGGATGAACGCGATTGGCTGCTAGCAAAAATTGATCGGGAATATGCCATTAATCGGATTCACGCAGATTTGATGCCGTTGGGATCATATGTCGGCAAAATCAGAAAGGACAAGTCAAACGCTTTACAAATAATTTTGGAGACGATAACTTCTTATGATCAGCTCGATTCCGAGCTGATTAAATCCATAAGAATTGAGTCAACCAAATTATTAGATTTATGAAAGAGGTGATCGAGTTCGAGAGTGACTGGAAGAGAGAAAGAGAAAAAACAAATACAAAATTTATTAAACCCGACTTAATAATTAGTCGGGTTTTTAGTTTATTAAATGGCAGGATTGTTATATGGTTATATTGTTGTTTTAGATAATTTTTAGGATGCATAAGACTTATAAAATAATTATTTTTGGTTGCCAGATGAATCACTCGGACGCGGAGCGAATGGCAACGGTGCTGGAAAATTGCGGCTTAGCGGAGGCTAAAACGGAAGCGGTAGCCGACCTGGTGGTGATTTACTCCTGTAGCGTGCGCCAGATGGCGGAGGATCGGACATATGGGAAAATCATGAAGTTGGCGCGAATGAAAAAGCGGCCGCGGATTTTGGCGACGGGCTGCATGGTGTCGGACAAAATCTGGCGGAAACTGCTGCGGAAGAATCGGTTTGATTTGTGTCTGCCGATTGACCGAATGATTGATTTTCCGAAATATTTGAAAAAGTGGGGATTAATTGATGCGATGCCAAAGGATAAATTTGACCATTATTTAGATATAATTCCGAAGAATAAACAGAATTTTAGCGCCTACATCCCGATTATGACCGGTTGTGATAATTTTTGTTCATATTGCGCAGTGCCTTACACCCGTGGACGGGAGGTGTCGCGACCGATGGCTGATATTGTGGCGGAAGCGAAACAATTGGCTGAGAATGGATGCATAGAATTGACGCTATTGGGGCAGAATGTAAATTCGTACGCTCCACAAATTCAAAAAGCAAAAAGCAAAAAGCAAAGTCACAATTTAAAACCTGGTAACGTTCGAAAAAATAGTTTTGTTGATTTATTAGAGGCAATTTCGGATATTAAGCAATTAAAGCGGATTTATTTTATTTCGTCGCATCCGAAGGATATGTCGGATGAGCTAATTAAGCTGGTGGGTGAGCGGGAGAATCTGGCCAATTATATTCACCTGCCGATTCAATCCGGCGATGACGAGATTTTGCGGGCGATGAACCGGCACTATACCCGGGCGGATTACATGAAATTGATTGAAAAGATACGGAGGCACATTCCGGGTGCGGCGATAGTAACGGATGTGATTGTTGGCTTTCCGGGCGAGACGGATGAGCAGTTTGATAATACCTGCCGGGTTTTTGATAAAGTTGGCTATGATATGGCTTTTATCGCCGAGTATTCTCCCCGACCAAAAACGGCGGCGGCTAAATTGGAAGATGATGTGCCGCGATCGGTGAAGAAGCGCCGGAAGAAAATATTAAATGACGATTATTTGATGAAGTCAGCGCTGGCCAATAACGAGAAATTGGTGGGCCAAACGGTGATGGTGCTGTTTCACCGGAAAAATAAAGGTGAATACATCGGCTACACGGAGGGAATGAAGCAGGTGCATGTAAAATCCGATGTGAATATCATAGGACAGCTACTGCCGGTAAAAATTACGCAGGCTTTAAAATGGGGACTGGAGGGAAAAATCGTCAAAAATTTGTAAACATTGCGCTCATGTTTATCTTGTATGAAGGTTAGCCATTTGATATAATCGCGCTATTGAAATAATATAGGGGGGATTGAAAATGCACATATACAAACCAAAACGTATACTAGACATCAGTTTTCATCAATTAGAAAATGGAGCCTGGAAACCGACACAACAGTTAATAAATTTTCTTAGTGATCAAGCGCTCGACTATCCTCGTCATAGCGAATGGCTGGAAAAGGCTGAACATGAAATGAATATTGGCATCAAATCGGCTCTGATTGCCAGTCATAATGGTCAGATTGCTGGCAATATCGTCTGGCAACTCCATAAACAGATTCCTAACCTGATTGAACTTAAAAATATCCGTATATCACCTCAGGTGCGGGAACGACATTTTGCTTCTTTTATGCTTAGGCAAGTGGAATGGCTATCGAAAAATTATTGCACTGGTTTGATTGTTGATTGTCGAGAAAATCAAACTGACATGAAGATCTTCCTAATGCAGAGTGGATTCACACCCATAGCCAAACTCAATTTATATGAGCAAAGGATAAAAGATATCTGCTTAGTCAAGCTATTTAATAAACAAGATTTAGATATTACTCGTCAGGCTTATTTGCAAATAATATAAAAAATTACCGGTGTATTTTTAACAATACACCGGTTTTTAATATTGATTTTTTCGAGATTTGTGCTATATTGCAAATAAGTTAACAACATCCACCCCCATCCCCCACCCAGGGAGGGGCGTGGGCAAAGAAGGAGAGGATGAAAATGAGTAAGCATGACAATGGTGATTATGATACCAGAGGAAAGAAACGGGCGGAGAAGAGCTTCAAGGAAAAGCACCGGATGCGGGTGACCGGACGCAGTGCTCTACTGTGGGAGCGAATTAAACAAGAGCGGGCGGAAAAATTGAAGAAAGCGAGGAAACAAGCAGATGAAAAAAGAAAAAAGGGAAAAAATAAAATTGTTCGCTATCGGCGGACCGACAGCTTCGGGAAAGACCGAAGCTGCTTTGATTTTGGCGAAAGAATTCAATGGGGCGATTATTTCCTGCGACTCCCGGCAGGTTTATAAAGAACTCGACGTTTCAACTGACAAAATTCCCTGTGAACTGCCCTACCGGGACCCGATAAATTATCGGGGAATCGATCATTATGGCATCAATATTGCTGAAATTAGCCAGTCATTCACTCTGTATGATTGGCAGAAATATGCTTATGCGGTAATTGAAAAAATTGTTGAACAAGGCAAACTACCCATGCTGGTGGGTGGGACCGGTTTGTATATTCAAGCGGTGATTGAAAATTATGATTTGAGCGATGATTTTGATGAAGGGTTGCGGACGAAATTGAATCAATTGACATTGTCCGAACTACAAACCAAATTATCCGAATTGGATTCGGAATCATATAAAAAAATTGATACTAATAATCCCCGGCGCTTGATTCGGGCGATTGAGAAAAGCCAGAAGTCGGAAATTGATACAAAAAGTGCCAATAATGCCACTGAAAAAAGATATGATGCGCTGGTACTATCATTTAATCCCGATCGCGAATTAATTCGAGAAAAAATTCGCCGGCGGGTCAAGCAGCACCAGGAACTGGGGGTAATCGATGAGGTCAAGCGCCTAGTAGATAAATATGGTTCGAACAATGAGATTTTAAATACCACCATCAGTGTGCAGGAATATATTCCCTATATACTGGGAAAAATCAGTCTTACGGAAGCGCAGGAGCGGGTGGTGATTAATAACCGCCGCTACGCTAAGCGGCAGATGACCTGGTTTAAGAAATATGGGGATACGGTGTTTTGTGATTCAATTGAAGATATGCGCCAGTCGGTTAAGCAATGGCTCTAAGTATAGTTTTTAATAAAGAAAATCCCCCCAATGATTTTCATTGGGGGGTTAAGTTTTGTTTTTATTGTGGCAGTGGCCCCTCATCGGTGGCCAATATGTTGATGACCGGTATGCTGACAAATTTCATGCTGGCTTTTTTCTGGTTGGGAGCCAGTTTAATAATTACAGCAGCATCTCCCCGAGCCACCTCGATCATGACCTGAGCATCGGTTCGGGCACTGGTTAACTCGACTTTTTTAGCGTCACTAATGCCGCCAATGCCATAGCCTATCACCCCGGTAGCCTTGGGATCTTTCAGGTAGATGGTGAAAAACTCCTGGCCGGAAAAAAGACTGGAGAATGTTCGCCCGATACTACCCCAGATGGTGGGGGGATTTTGTCCCGTGTCAACAAAGTTCGGATTCCGCCGCTGTTGCTCTTTCACCCAGGCGGCTCTTTGGGCCGGATTCATCCGTGGTTTTGTAGTTAGTAAATTGATTAGATTGCCTATCCATCCAAACATTAGTTACCATCTCCTTTTAATTTGCGTTTTTGCTTGTCCACAACATATCATCATTGTTTAATATTGTCAAGATTTGTATCCTTGCCCGCTATGTTGTCAAACGGGTTATAATATAGTTATGGATTATTTCGGCAACAAATATGATTTGCTCCCGGGGGATGACAAACGGCGGAAAATGGCCGGGGAGAATGACTTCATCGAAAGCTGGAAGGGATATATGTCCAGCGAGGACGAGGTGTTAAAGAACCAGAAAGATATCGCCCAAATTGTGCCGGAGCGTAATTTTGCCAATCTCAATTGGTTGTACGGGGTGACCCTACTGATTTGTCTGGTACTGGGTGGGCGAATGTGGCAGCTACAGATTGTCAAAGGAGCGGAAAGTTTGGAACGGGCGGAAGGCAATATGATTCATGTGAAAACTAATTATGCGCCGCGGGGGGTGATTTATGACCGCAACGGCCAAATTTTGGCTGGTAATAAATCCCGCTATGATTTGAAAGTGATTCCAGCCATGCTGCCTGATGACAATAACCAGCGTCTGGATAATTATAATGAAATTGCAAAAATTTTGGGGACTGAATCCAGTCAGATTCGCGATGATACCGAGAAAGACGGTTTGCAAGTGTGGGATGAGGTGGTGCTGCAGGAAAATCTTGATCGGGAAGCGGCGCTGGTGTTTAAAACCCACAGCTTTCCCGGATTTTTTATCGAAAATGTGTCCATGCGAGATTATGTCTGCGACGAGCAATGTTCCCATTTTTTGGGATATACCGGCAAGGTTTCGGAAGATGAGTTGGCCAGCAGCAAGAATTATCAACCGATTGATCAGGTGGGCCGATCGGGCCTGGAGAGCTTCTATGAGGATGAGCTGCGGGGAGAAAACGGGGCGGAATACCGGGTGGTGGATGCGACCGGCCAGGTAATTAACGTTTTAACACCCAGAGAAAGTGCGGCCGGTTACAATGTGGTGACGACAATTGACTTTGATTTGCAGCAGCTCGCCTATCAGGAACTTATGCAGGAGTTGGAAAGAAGTGAGGTAACCGGTGGGGCGGTGGTGGTGTCGGACCCGGCCAGCGGTGAAATTATCACCCTGGCGAGTGCGCCGAGCTTTTCCTCCAATCAGATGATCGGCGGACTGAGCGCGGATGAATACGAGCAACTACTTAACAATGAAAAGCTGCCACTGTTTAACCGGGCAATTTCCGGCGAATATCCACCCGGCTCGACCTTTAAAATCGTGACGGCCACCGGGATTTTGGAAGAGGGTTTGGCGGATCGCTATGATACCGTCAATGATGAGGGAGTGCTGCGGATTCAGAATATTTATGACCCGGATATAGTTTATCTGTTTTACAGCTGGGATCGGTCCGGTCTCGGAGTGGTTGATGTAGTGGGCGCATTGAAGAAATCTTCTGATATCTACTTTTTTGTATTCGGTGGCGGCTATGAGGACACGGAGGGACTGGGAATTGACCGGTTAAATAATTATGCAGAAAAATTCATGCTCTCCAACACTTTGGGGATTGATTTGAGCGGGGAGCGAGCCGGCTTTATTCCCACACCGGAATGGAAGCTGAACGTTATCGGAGAGGAGTGGTATCTGGGCGATGACTACAACGCCGCCATTGGTCAGGGTGATATTTTGGCCACACCCCTGCAGGTTAATGCCTATACAGCGGCCATAGCTAATGGTGGGGCGATTTATCGGCCGCATTTGCTGCAAAAAATCGTGGACAGCCAGGGCAGTGAAATAATGATTTTTCAACCCACCAAAGCCAAGGATAATATTATGAGCGAAGAGACTTTAAATATCATTCGAGAGGGCATGCGAGCGGTGGTAACGGATGGCACCGCCAAATTATTGAATGAAGCGGTGGTGCCGGTAGCCGGCAAAACCGGTACGGCCCAGTATGCCAATAACGAAAAGGAGCACGCCTGGTTTACTTGTTATGCACCCTATGATAATCCGCAGATTGCTGTTACGGTATTGGTGGAGGGTGGCGGGGAAGGTTCGAGCGCAGCCGCCCCGATTGCTTTGAATTTAATCAATCAATATTTTAGTGAGGAATAAATGATATTAGACGGGAAAAAGACAGCTGATAAAATTAAAGCGAAGTTAATTGAACGGGTGGCGGCTTTGTCCAAACAGAATATCGTGCCCAAGCTGGCAATCTACTGGGTAGGCGATGATTCGGCCTCTCAAGTATATATAGAACAGAAACAAAAAATGGCGACAGCAATTGGGGCCGAGTGCGAGGTGCGGAAATACGAGGGGGATGTGAAATTGGAAAAGTTGCTGAGCGATATCGGTTCGGACAATCAGGATAACGCCGTCCATGGAATAATTGTGCAGCTGCCGTTGCCTGATCAATTAGATAAAAACCAGTTGATTCAGGCGATTGATCCCGCTAAAGACGTTGATGGCTTACACGCAGTTAATCAGTGGAAGCTACTGTCCGGCCAGCCAGGTTTGGTGCCAGCGACCGCTAAAGGAATTATGACTTTGCTGGCCGATAACGAGATTGATTTAGCCGGCAAGAAGGCGGTAATGGTCGGCCGGAGCAATTTGGTCGGACTACCAACAGCCTTGTCGGCTCTAAATCGGAATGCCACAGTGACTATTTGTCATAGTTATAGCAAAAATTTACCGGGCGAGTGTCAACTGGCTGATATTTTGATAACGGCGATCGGCCAGCCGGGATTAATCACGGCTGAATATGTAAAAGCGCGGGCGGTGGTGATTGATGTCGGCATCACCCGAACTGATGATGGAATATCAGGTGATGTTGATTTTGCTGCCGTTAAAGATAAAGTGGCAGCGATTACCCCGGTGCCGGGCGGGATTGGTCCAATGACGGTAGTCAGTTTGTGGGATAACCTGTTAGAAGCGATTGAGAAGTAATTTTTAAGTCGAAAAATACCAATAGTTATTCAGTCGCGCAGCGATACATTGGCACTTGGTTGTAGGATTTTAGGGTTGTAACCCCAGATCGGGGTCCGGGACAAGCTTTGATCCCGGATCGAAGTCCGGGACGTGTTTTTGAATTTTGATTTTTGACTTTTGAGTTATTGCATCAACTAGCAAGATTATTCTAAAGAACGAGTAGAAATTATTTATACACTTTTTTTAATATTTGTAAAGGTATTTATAGTATAAAAAAAGACCTTTTTGGGTTCAAAAGTCCTATCCGACATAATCATCTTAATTTAAAACTTTATTTTTGTTTTGGTTTTTTTAGTAGATGATCGGGCACATGTCGTCTCCTTGTTCTTTTTACTAATAAATTGGTTGATGCTCGACGAAAATCTTTTGATTTTTTATTTTTACTTTTTGTTTCAAAGATTTTCGTTTTTTATTTTTTTGTTTTTGTTTGAAGAAGGTGCCTTTTCGTCGAGCATCGATTTAGGCTTGCGCCCTCCTTTTTTGATACTAGTTTTATTTCTAGTATCATAGTATTGTAGCAAAAAATGTTGTTTTAGTCAAGGGATTATGATAGAATTTGAGCAGTTGAGAGGTTTTGATTTTTGAATTTTTATTTATATTATGAAAATACGCTTACAAAAATACCTTTCCCAATGCGGCGTCGCCTCGAGAAGAGAGGCGGAGGAATTGATTTGGGAGGGTCGAATTAAAGTAAACGGCAAGATAATTAGTGAAATGGGTGTCAAGGTTGATCCCTATAATGATGACGTCAGAGTGGGACGAAAGCCGGTTAAACCCCTTGAAAGGGTTTACTATATTTTAAACAAACCTGAGGGATATGTTTCGACAGTGAGAGATAAACACGCAAAACACAAGGTAACTGATTTAGTCCCCCCTACCCCGCCTGTCTATCCGGTTGGTCGGCTAGATAAGGAGACGGAAGGTTTAATCATTCTCACCAATGACGGCGAATTGACTAATCAACTAACTAGCCCGAAAAGCAATATTGAAAAAGAATATGAAGTTACTTGCCAGGCGCGGACGGAGGATTTGAAATTGGCCAAGGCGATTAAATATCTTGAGACCGGCGTCCTAATTACCGGCTACAAAACGAAGCCGGCCAAAGTAACTAAATTATCTGAAAAAGATGGCAAAATATATTTTCATATTACGATTAAAGAAGGTAAAAACCGCCAGATTCGTAAAATGTGTCATAATGCCGGGATGAAGGTGCGGAAGTTGCGGCGGATTAGGATTGGTGATTTGCGATTGTCAGGGTTGAAGCTAGGTCAGTATAAAAAAGTTTCTCGAAAGGATTTAAATATTGGCTGATAATAATATGGATATTGGGTTTAGAGGTTATGGTTCCCTGCTCGGGGGCGGGGATGACATTTGAGATTTGACATATTACATTTGAGATAAATAAATGAAAATAGATATTATTACATTGTTTCCGGAAATGTTCGATGGGGTGCTGAATCAGAGCATTCTTAAACGAGCTCAAGAGAAAGATTTGATTGAATATAACCTGATTAACCTGCGGGATTATGCTACCGATAAACACAATACGGTGGACGACACTCCCTGCGGAGGTGGGGCAGGAATGGTAATTAAGGTGGATGTGATGGACAGATGTCTGGAGGACATAATTCAAAAATCAAAAATCAAAAATCAAAACCCTAATGCAAAGGTTAAAACTAGCGGCCAAGGAGTCCCGTCCGCCAGGACGGATTGGGACGGTAAAATTATTTTATTGACACCACAAGGGAAGACTTTTACCCAGCAGAAGGCGCGGGAGCTGGCAAAAGAAGAACACTTGATTTTAATCTGCGGGCATTATGAAGGTTTTGATCAGCGCATCAGAGATCATTTAATTGACGAAGAATTATCAATTGGCGACTATGTACTGACGGGTGGAGAGGTTCCAGCTATGGTGGTAGCCGATGCAGTTTCTCGTTTGGTGCCCGGTGTGATCAAAACGGAATCCATTTCCGATGAATCATTTGGGGATAATCCGGAGGGAGCTTTATATCTTGAATATCCTCAATATACTAGACCGGTGGATTACAAAGACTGGAAAGTGCCGGACGTGCTACTGTCCGGTAATCATGCCGAGATTGATCAGTGGCGCGAACAGCACAAAAGAAAAAAGACCCCGTAGTATTCACGGGGGTTTTTATTTTTGCTTTTGGCGGGACACGACGTCGACCAAATGGAAAATAAAGCAGTCGGCCAGATAGATTAGCAATAGTAACATTGCCATAATCGGGTGAAATTGTTTTTCGACGCGAAAATAGGTCAGGACGGCGATTAGTATCGTCAGGCAGAATGTCACCAGAAACAGGGTAAAGATTTTCTTTTCCAAGCACCTCACCTCACTTGTTAAGTTTGTTTATCCGCTTCTATTTTAGCGGTTTTTGTTTGTTTTTGATATCTCAGGATCTATCTCCTGATCCCAAAAGCTGCCGGTGTGCAGAAATATTTTTTCATACTGACTAGCCATCACTTCCGCTGAGAAGTGATTTTTAATAATATCAGGATTCCCGGATAGGTCAGCCGGTTTGTATTTTAGCAGGGCCTGAGTGATGATGTCGGGATCATAATTATCGATAACCTGCAGAGTCAATTTTGACTGCAAGTCATTGATCCCCTCCACCGGGGTGGTCAGTAGGTAATCTTGAGCATAGAGAGCCTCCAGATGGGCGAGAGACATACCTTCGTACAAAGATGTGTTAAGAAAGATATCAAAAAAGGCCAGATAGTCATAGGGTTTATCCGTCCAACCGACAAATGTGACTGGAATCCCCTCTTTGGCCGCCTTCTCTTTCAGAATTATTTCGTTGGGGCCGGACCCGACGATGAAAAATTTATACTTATCCGATTGGCGACTGACTCGACCGGCAATATCCAACCAGATTTCCAGATTTTTCTGCGGAGACAGGCGGCCGAGATAACCAACGATGATATCATCATCTTTAACGCCAAATTTTTTATTTAATTTGACCGGCGGATTAGATTGCCAATGCTCGAGATCAATGCCGTTATGAATGACGGAAATCCGCTCCGGCTCGATGTGTTTTTGGGCGATGAGAAAATCTTTGACGGATGAACTGACCGCCACATATTGATCGTTACTGTTTTCGGAAAAGGGGTCGGGCCAGAAGAACCGGCGCCATTTTTCGGCGATATGCTGAGTATGCACAATGGTGGCCTGGGGGTTAATCATGGACAGATAGATCATGGGCAGGTTCTGGTGGGTGGAGATGACATCGAAATCCTGGTCGGTGATTTTTTTCAGCCGATCAAATCGATAAAAGGAAATTTTTTCGCCCGGGTCGGCGTTGTATTTAATATAATTTATATCGACGAAAATCTGGGATTTGAATTCGGGGAGATATTTATCGTGCACCGCCAGACTGATATCCAGTTTATTTTGGTCGAGATAATTAATGAGATTTATGACTACCCTTTCCGCCCCGGCCATAGCGGTCGGTTCGAGGAGGAAGAGGAGTTTGGTTTTGGGTTTAGACATCAGACAATATGATTATCATATGATAAGATAGAATTACTAAACTGATTCTTATGAAATTACCCTTCACCCTGGGCAATAAACTTTATCAGCAGTCGTTTTGGTTGTATAAACCGCTTTATTATCATTACAAGCGGTATTCGGACCAGGATAAAATTGCTTTGCTACGTAATCAGATAAAACCGGGGATGCGGGTAGTAGATATCGGGGCCAATATTGGATTTTATACCGAGATGTTTGGCCGGGAGGTTGGTGCCACTGGAATGGTGTATGCCTTTGAGCCGGATAAGTTAAATTTTTCCCATCTGCAAAAAATAGCTCAGAATAATATTATATTAGAAAACAAAGCGGTGGGAAACAGTAATGAGCGGATTAAATTGTATATTTCTGATGACATGAACGTTGATCACCATACTTACGATGACGGCAGTGGTCGGGAATATCATGAGGTGCAAGCGGTGCGAATAGACGATTATCTGCCGGACGGAACAAGCGTCAATGTGATCAAAATGGACATTCAGGGATATGATTATTTTGCCATGCTGGGCATGCAAGAGACAATTAAACGGGCGGATGATTTACTTCTAATAACTGAGTTTTGGCCGTATGGCTTAAGTAAGGCTGGAGTGGATCCAAATGATTTCTTAGAACTGATATGTGAATTGGGCATGAAATACTACACTATGGATAGTGACGTATTGCGCCCGGATGATTATGATTTTGAATATTACTGTGATTTGATTTGTACTAAATAGAACTCAAAAATCAAATATCAAAACTCAAAGCCACAACGCAAAACCCTTTAACTCTACTTTCAAAATGCAGTTAAGCAAGCGCAAAAGAGAAGTTAAGAAGTTTATTGACGAAATCGCTCCACAGCGAGAGAATTATATTCGACGAAATAAATACTATTATCAGGATTTAAAAAAATTCCTGGAGTACAATGTATTGCCAGGAAAGCGAGTGTTGGAAATCGGCTGCGGCACGGGTGATATTTTGTACTACTGTCAACCGGAATACGGGGTCGGCATCGACATCTCTCGAAAAATTTTAAAAATCGCCCGCGATAAATACCCTCAATACAAATTTAAACAGATGGACGCGGAAGAGATTAAGCTGGATGAGCAATTTGATTATATTATTATTTCCGACACGTTAGGCTATATCGAAGATATTCAACAGGTATTTAACGAGATAAAAAAACTCTGTCATGCCGATACGAGAATAATCATTACTTATCATAATTTTCTCTGGCAGGGTGGTTTGGAATTAGCGGAGAAATTGGGATTGAAAATGCCGCAACTAAGATTGAACTGGCTAGGTACGAGTGACATTAACAATCTTCTCAATCTGGAGGATTTTGACGTTATCAGAAACGGGAAGCGATTCCTGGCGTTTTGGAATATCCCGATAATCTCCTGGCTGATTAATAAATATATAGCGAATTTACCACTGATTAATCGGTTGTGCATCACTCAGTTTACAATTGCCCACCGGCAATTTACTCATGCGCCGGATAACAAGTTGTATAAAGTCAGCGTGGTGGTGCCAGCCCGGAACGAGAAAGGCAATATTGAAAATGCGGTTAAGCGATTACCGATGATGGGCAAAGAAACCGAACTGATATTTATCGAAGGCAATTCGACCGATGATACCTGGGATGAAATTCAGCGAGTAGCTAAAAAATACGCCAAAACTCACAAGATTAAAATCGGACAGCAGGATGGCAAAGGCAAAGGTGATGCGGTGCGCAAGGGTTATTCGATGGCGACTGGCGATATTTTAATGATTCTCGATGCGGATCTGACGGTGCCACCGGAAGATTTGCCCAAATTTTATAACGCCATTGCTACCGGCAAAGGAGAATATATAAACGGCACTCGACTGGTTTATCCGATGGAGGGAGAAGCGATGCGGACCTTGAATCTGTTTGGTAACAAATTTTTCTCGATTGTCTTTTCCTGGCTTTTAAACCAACGGATGAAGGATACTCTTTGCGGCACCAAAGTTATGACCCGTACCAACTGGAATAAATTGCAGGAGAATCGGGAATATTTTGGGGACTTTGATCCGTTTGGTGATTTTGATATGATTTTCGGCTCGGCTAAATTGAATTTAAAGTTTGTCGAGGTGCCGATTCGTTACCGTAACCGGGTGTATGGCGACACCAATATTTCCCGCTTCCGCCATGGTTGGCTGCTGCTGCAGATGGTCTGGTTTGCTATGGGAAAGATTAAATTCGTCTAATTACTAATAACGCAATGATTAACGTCATCCTTTTATCTATCGCGATTGTTTTTAACGTGGCTGCCCAGTTATTACTCCGCCACGGTATGAAGGATTTGGTTTTAACCACCGCTGACGGGTTTTTTAATTATGCAAAAACACTGGCGCTTAATCCCCTGCTCTGGGGTTCGCTGTTCTGTTACGGATTGGGCTTTATTTTGTATGCGATAGTATTGAACAAAATGGAAGTGAGTAAAGCCTATCCGGTGGCCAGCGCCGGGGCAATTTTACTAACCGTGGTATTTTCAATTTTATTTATTGGCGAATCATTCAGTTACACTAAGTTACTTGGAGCAGCCGTCTGCATCGCCGGGATATTTTTGTTATTAAGATGAGCGAGAAGGCAGCTAAACATCGGCAGGTATGGCGGGAGAAGAAAATTCTACGTGAGGTCTATAGCGACTGGTACCGGCAGATTATTCGAGGTTTAAGTCCAGTGGTGGGCGATACAATTGAGTTGGGCGCAGGCAGCGGCAACTTCAAAGAGTTTAAACCAGAGGTCATCGCGGCGGACATTATGCAGTATGATTGGCTGGATATGTGTTTTGATGCCCATGACATGCCTTTTGGTGACAAATCTGTAGCTAATCTGGTATTAATTGATGTACTTCATCATTTGGCAGATCCTATCAAGTTTTTTAAGGAGGTACAGAGGGTTTTAAAGCCAGGTGGTCGCATTTTATTGATTGAGCCCTACCCTTCTTTGATTTCTTTACCTTTTTACAGGAGATTTCATCCAGAACCGTTTGACTTTGACTTGGATTATTTCGGCGAACAAACAAACACCAATAAAGACCCTTGGGAAAGCAACCAAGCCATGGCATATTTGATATTCTTTCAACAGCTTGAGCGTTGGCAGAAAAAATTTAATAACCTTTCCATGATTAAAAGGGAAAGGTTTAGTATGTGTTTGTGGCCGGCTTCCGGTGGTTTTGAAAACAAACAATTTATTCCTGATTGGCTGATTCCTCTGTTTCGTGGGCTAGAATGGCTGCTCTATCCACTCCGCCCTTGGCTGGCTTGGCGGTGTTATCTCGTTTTAGAAAGGGAAGCAGATACTGAATAACTATGATTGCCAGTAGAATGTTGCCATAGATGAGCAGCGGAATGGATGGTTCGAGCATGCGCGGGTAGCTGATAAATAATGCCGCAGTGAACCAGGAGAGCACGATGATTAAAGGAAGAATGATAAATTCTTTCTTTTTGATAGTAAAAATTATCCAGCCGATTAACCCGATGATGACAATTATCAGGCTCCGATCAGGTAAATACTCATCCCAGTCCCCCGGCAATATGTCGGTACGGGATACCTGGGTTAAAGAGATATTGTTATTGGCGGCGGTTAAATACATGCGCTTGGCTACCAGCATGGGATATTCCTGCCAGTGGGCCGAAAGCCAGTTTTTCGCCACTTCATGAGTATAGACATAGTACTCATAATCATTGGCAAAACGAGCGGCTTCGGACTGTAATTCTTTAACTGTTTTTTGGCTAATACTGCCGTCTTCGTCGACAACATCAACTGCACCCAACTCCCATAAGAAGCTGTTGCCGCCTTGAGTGGCTAACGGCAAAAAGGCGTTATAAAGGTAGTAGTTGCGGACTACCCACGGGGTCCAGATGAGAAGGAAACCAAGGCTAAAGGCGAAGAATTGCTTGTAAAGCTTATAACTAACATCTTGGCTTTTCCAGTAATAATTTAGCAGTATTAATATATAAAATATCGGCAGGAGAAAAATGAAATTGGGCCGGTTGAAAATGGTAATCATATAAATTACGCCGGTCCAGAAAAAGGTGCCGAACTTGGGTTGCCGAAAGGCCCATAAAGTGGCAGTGGCACAAGCATAGATTAACCCCTCGGCCAGACCTTCACGGGCGAGTTTGTAGCTCCAGAAAACGGATGAGCGACTGAGTGCCACCACCCAGATAAGAGCGACACTATAAATATCTTCTTTGGTATTTTCCTGAATTTCCATGGCCAGCCAGAGCAGGGCCAGGAAGGTAATTACTCCCTGGAATATCTGCCAATACAGCAAAGATTCCCCGGAGACATAGATTTGTATGGCACGAAGCGCTACCAGGGTTGGGGTGGTATAGCTTTGCCAGAAATTATCCCAGGCGAAAGAACCGGTTTCTAAAATGTTATGAGCCACCGCATCAAAATTGGCCATATCGGAAAAAGGTGTTTCCTGGGTGTTGATCCAGTAATAAACACGGATGCCCCAGAAAGCGATGAGGCCGAGAATAAAAAGAATGTTTAGTAGATTTTTTTTCATTTCTTTTGAATGATGCCTAGTCCGGTGCCATCGAAATAAATGGGCTCTTCGTATTTATTGGGGTTAATATTTATCGATGCGATATTTTCGCGATTTTTAGTCCATTCCTTGAAGGCCCGATTGACGCCTCCTTGATTGGTAGTGTCGTATTCAGCCGCCGACACACTAGTGTCATGCAGGAAGATAAAACCGCCTGTCTGGAGGTGACCAAACCAAGCGTTTAATTCATTGAGGGTTTGTTGGTATTGATGAGAAGAATCAATGATTATTAGCTTGGGTTTTTGCGGTAAGAACTCTATCGTCTCTTGAATAACTTTAGGATCATGAGAGCTGCCTTCGATTATTTTTATATACTCATTCAATTCGGCTTTGTCTGTCCATTCTTGAGTAATTTCACAGTGTCGCTTGGTGATATCAATCGACACGAAGGATTTGGGTAGTTGCATTTTTTTCATCATGTATCCAATCAACAAGGTGGAAAACCCAGCGAAACAGCCAAATTCAACAATCGAATCGATGTTATTGCCCATGATAAACGCCTGCAAAACCGACATAAAGGGAATGGCCGACTCTCCCCTGATATTTTAAGATAGATTTCTTGGTGCCATTGGTTAAAGATCTTCCATCCATCATCGTCAAGAAAACCGTAAACTGGAGGTTCATATTTGCGACCCGTTAAATGACTCCACCAATTATATTTGGGGTCATAGGCAATTGAATCTAATCGGTCATTTTTATGTTGGGAAGACAAAAAAGAAAAGATGCCCATTATTGATGGTTAAACCAATATAAAAGCGTAAAAATGGTCCAGATTTGCAGGTGACTGATGGATTTGTTGCCGTGGTAATAGTTTTCGGTGGTTTGTTTGATATGCGGGATATTTAATACGGCGGCCAGCGGACCATAACTTGATGTATTTATTGTATCAAGAACTTTATCTTTCATTTTTTGCAGAAGTAAATCAACGGGCACAGTGAAGCCCATTTTCGGCCGGTTGACGATCTTTTCCGGGAGCTTCGGCAGCATGATTTCTTTGAGGATCCACTTGGTTATACCATCTTTGATTTTGTATTCGGTCGGCAACTGGCTGACGTATTTTAATAAGTTGTGATCGAGGAAAGGAAATCGACCTTCCAAAGACTGGCTCATGAGGATTTTGTCGGCTTTCATCATCAGGTTATCCGGCAGCCAGTTGTGCAGATCGTGATTGAGCATACCGTTAAGTAATGTATTTTCGGCGAAATATTTACGATGGCGGGGGTGTTGCGGGGCAATGGTTTGGTCATTTAAAAATTGGCGGAAGTTGTCAAAGTAAAAACTTTGCTGAAGGAAAGCTGAGTATTTGCCTATCCCCCGCTCGGAGGCGGGGGTGACACCCAGCTCGGAGGCGGGGGTGACATTTGTGGTATGCAGATACTGCGGATAGCCGGCGAATAGCTCATCGCCACCCTCTCCGGAAAGAACGACAGTGACATGTTTTTTCAATTCTTGAGCCAGGATAAATAAGGGCAGACAGGCCGGATCGGCCATCGGTTCGTCGAGAAAATAATTGATCTGCTCGTATTGATTGATGAGCTCATCTACGCTCGTAGTGATTTCGATGTGTTTCAAATTGAATTGCTTGGCAATCTCCCGCGAATACTCGAACTCATTCACCTCGGGAAAACCGATGTTAAATGTCGTCAGGTTAGCCCCGAGTTGATTGAGATAATAGGCAATGGCGCTGGAATCGATACCGCCGGAGAGCAAAGCTCCGACCGGCACCTCCCCCATCAGCTGGGATTGGACAGATTGCTTAAACAGCCGGTCAATCTCAGACTTGGCTGCCTCAACGGGAAATTCGGCCGGATTGCCGTCGTGATGTTTGATTTCATAAAACGGGAAATGGTTGAGCTGATTATGGCTATATCGATAATAATATCCGGGGCGGGCTTTGGTGATATTTTGATAAATTGTGTAAGGAGCGATGGTGTAGCGAAAGAAGAGATAATCCTGAATACCGTAGGGGTTGATAGTCGTGTCGATATCGGGAAGGGCAAGAATGGCTTTTTGTTCGGATGAAAAGATAATTTGCCGATCGTCTTCATAGATATATAGCGGCTTAATGCCGAGGGGATCGCGAACCAGATAGATTTCACCGGTGTGATTGTCCCAAATACAAAAAGCAAACATACCGTTTAATTTGGCAAAACCATCCGTGCCATATTCTTCATAGATTTTTAACACCACCTCGGTATCTGATTCGGTGACAAAAGTGTGTCCCTTAGCGATTAGCTCTTGTTTTAGTGCAGGAAAATTATAAACTTCGCCGTTATAGACTATCCCGACTTGCTCATCTTCCGAATATATCGGCTGCTGACCACCGGCTTTATCGACGATGGAAAGGCGCAGATTGGCAGCGGCAAAATTGGCGCCGATGTGTTGGCCATAGTCATCCGGACCGCGGTGAGCGGTCTTCTCTTTCAGAATATCGAGCGTTGCCTGAAAATCATTGATAGAATTGTTTTTGGCAATTACGCCGATGATGCCGCACATATCAATATATTAAAATCTTTTTACAAAATACTTTTCCGTAATCGGACGCAGCCATTTTTTAACGAAGATCGGCAATCCATCATAGACCTTCCTTAGCCAGCGGTTGCCGATACGCTTAGTGGTGGCTTGTTCGAATTTACTAAAACTAAAAGCGTTGTAAGCAATTATCTCGTCCAGTTTTTCCCGGCGGGGATGAGCGGCCGGCACACTCTCGGGATAACCCAAAGCCACATATGCGATGGGATCATATTGATTGGGAATAGATAATTGGTTGCGCAGCTGTTGTTTGGGTGGTAGATGTCCGAGCCAGCAGGCGCCAAATCCTAAGCTCCAGGCTTTGAGTAGCATGTTTTGAGTGGCGGCAGCGGCGGTTTGAATATTGTCGCGATATTCCTGATTGGAGGTAAAGTTGGTATACAAAACCAGTATTCCGACCGCTGCTTTGGCAATCAGTTTTGATCCGCCGGCATCGACTATAAGCTTTTTAACTTCGTCGTCGTCAATAACAATAAATTTCCACTGCTGAAAATTGCAGGCGCTGGGAGCCCAGCGGGCGGCATCAATTATGGATTCAATATCGGAACTGTCAATTTTCTTTTCCGAAAACTGCCTGATCGTTCTTCTTGTTTTGATGGTTTGATCTAAATCCATAATTTTAGTTAATTGTCCGTTTGATTAAATTATCCCACTCATACAAAAACCTATCATGATTAAAAATGTCCATAGCGGTTTGCCGAGCCCGAGCGCCAATTTTCCGGCAGTCTTCCGGGTTGTCGATTAGATATTGAATATATTCAGCTAGCTCACCAGCATCATTCGAATAAAAGCCGTTGATTCCGTTCTTAATAAACATATTGATGTCGTGATTGTCGGCATTGACGGTGACCAAGCCGCACATCATGGCTTCTCCCCGGCTGCGAGGCATGGGAGAACGGAGAGTAGGATTGAAATAGACAGAATAACTGCCGATGTTTTTCAGGTAATTATTAAATTTGGCTCGAGCGTATTCGCTGGTATCTCTTTGATAATGTTCGTGAGGTGACTCAACTTGATAGCTGTCAAATAGTGATCGATTTAATAATTTGATTACCTGATTATATAAATCATAACCGCGATAAAAAGGCCGGTCTTTCATGGCTTGGGAAATTGATAAAACACCGTGGGAATAATTAGTTTGCGGAAATTCGGTCGGGTCGAAACCGTGCCAGATAACTTGAGCGTTATTGAAACCCCATTCTTGATAGGCTTGGTGAGAATTACAAATCACTTGGGTGTTGCCCAGGTAATTTACGATTTTTTCTCGCTCCGTTTCAATCACCTGTCCGAGGTTATCGCCGGTGTAATTCAGGTTGTATTGTCCATAAAACTGCGGGGTGCCGTGACAGATGGCGATTTTGGGAATTTTGAGATGCTCATGGAACCAGCGGAAAGTGATCCCCCAATCAGACCCAATTTTCCCCGCACAATTTTCCGGGGTGAGAGAATTTTCATCAAAATGCAGAATCGCCAAGTCGTAATCTTTGATATTAATATCCCGTAAACTGACTAATCGGGCATTGGCTGGTTTAGGGCGGACTTCATAATTCCATTTTTGAGGAATGTAACTGCCGCTGTCAGTGACCAGATCAAACTGGTGACCGAGTTTGTAGATTTCATATTGATGAGCGGTGTGCCAGTGATAGGTGAGAATTTTCAGCGGCCGATTAGTTTTATAAGTAAAAGGATAAGGTTGAAAGCGCTTGAAGTGTTGAGTGAGCCATTGGTAGTCTGGATTGTTTTGGTAGTCTAGCTGATTGTTTTCGGCCCAATCGATAATCTTGCCGAAAGTGTCAAATGTCCAGCGCCGCGCTTCCAGATAAATTTTAGGATGTTTTTGGTGGAGTCGGCGAAAGTTTTTTAATGATTTAAGCGGCTTATCCCCTTCCGGCACATTCGATTCGTGAGAAATATGAACGGAGAAAGTATTAGGATTGAATTTTATTACTCCCCCGGCCTGCCAGACCCGATAGCCCATTTCCACATCTTCCCAGCCGAAACCGGAATCGGGCTGATTGGTCAGTGACAAATCCTCATCAAAGAATTTATCCCGGGTAAAATGCTGATCGAGCCAATCGGCAGAAATGGAGAAATTGCGGGTGACACAATTGACGAAGGAATTGAGATTGATTGAATCCTGCAACTGAGAATCGGTTCTTAGCAAATCCGGTTTTTCCACATAATTCTTAATAACTTCAGTCGGCTCCTCCCCGTTAGTCTCCAGATTCATGTAGCCGACGACCACGTCGGTGTCACCATAGGCGTGAGTGTTGGTGTGTTCAATAATAAAATCGGGGTTGATAACACAGTCAGCGTCGATGATGATAATAATTTCACCGGTGGCTTCGGTCAGACCATGATTGCGCGAATAGCAATTACCCCGATTGGTTTGATTGGTAATTATTTTCAGAATGATGTTTTCCGGAAGGTTTTCGGCCAAGTCTTGAGCGATTTTTGCTGAATCATCGGGGCTTTGATCATCCACCAAAATTATTTCAATTTCTCCCTTGTAGTTTTGTTGGGTGATTGACTGAATAAAATGCGGCAATTCTTGAACTTTGTTGTAAAGAATGCTGACAATACTGACTTCCGGATACGGTGGCTTGATAAGGTAATTTTTTTGTTCAAACTGGATTTGCTTGATGATTTCCGGAAGTGGCGACTGTGAAGTGGTGCGTTGATTGATGACAAAATCATGAGCTCTTTCCCCCATTTGCCGACTAAATTGCTTGTCTTCGATTAGTCTGGATAAATGCAAGGACCAATCTTTATCGGTGTTGGCTAAATATCCATTATCACCGGAAGTAATTGTTTGCTTGAATCCGCCAATCGCTGAGGCGACGGTGGGGATTTTTAATAGAGAGGCTTCTAGAAATTTTAGGGCACTCTTCCCTTGATTGAATTGGTTTTTAATTAGCGGAGCGAGATTGATATCAATATCAGACATAACGGTGGACAGCTTGGCAAAATCGACAAAATCTATTTGATCAATTCGTCTTTGATAGTCAAGCAAGCCTTCAGGTAATTGAATGGGGCCGATAATTTTTAGCCGAAGAGTTTCATATTTGTTAAATAAACCAGCCAGGATTGGGCTAATTAAGTTTAAATTATCATCATGCGTCTGACTGCCGCTAACAAATCCCAGCGTGATGCCGTCACGAACATTCGGTTCAATATTGAAGGCTTTAATCGTCTCATCGTTAACCAGATTGGGGACCATAAAAGCCTTTAATCCCATATCGATAAATTGTTTGACGATAGCGGGCGTGGAACCGATGGCATAATCACACATTCGAACGAGTTTTTCTTTATTAATTAATTCCTTGAGAAGAATATGCTTGCTCTCGGACGATTTTTTTTCAATATCGGGCAGAATGGTGAGATGCGACTGAGCAAATATTAAATCATCGGCGTCGTAAATATATGTTTTTTCCGGATGCCGATGCATGAATAATTCAATAGCCTCGGTGCTAATCACCCGATGAAAAACAATGATATTGTATTTATTCAGATCGGCCAGATTAAATTCATCAATTTTAAATGCATCCGCTTGAATATCAGCCTTATGCAATGCCTCGGCTTGGTTGATACAGCGATATTGAAAGGAGGCTTGATTGGCCTGGGAAAGAAATAATATTTTGGCATCGCTTGGTTTTCTTCTGGGCGTGAACGCTTTTTTAATACCTTTACCGAGATAGCTAAATCCGCCGGTAATCACCCCACCCACCCCTCTTTCTTTGAGAGTTGATTTGACCAGGTTCTTGATATGTCCGGATTTATCTTTGAAGTCACGCAGGGGTTTGGTCAGTCGCCAGGAGGTGGAGGATTTGATATGGGCAATCTCTTCCTCTTTTTGATTGAGATTTGACTGTAGTTTATTTATCTTCTGATTGGCATCGCAGATCTTCCGATTATACTCCTGTTTCATCAGATGATTATATTTTTTGTGCAAAAAACCGGAGTGATAGTATTGTCGCCACCAATCATTATTATTTAACCATTGGCTGTGCATATTTTGATTGATAAATATCACTCCTAAACCGTGTGAGTGAAAAAATTCCAAAGTGCAATATTTGTCTTTGATTTCATCCCAGAACTTATAAACTCCGAAATCATCGCGTTTTTCATTGGTGTCATGAAACAAAATAATTCCGGTGGGACTGACTTTATCGATCCAGGTGGTAAAATCATGTTTAACCGCTCCATAAGTATGCAAACCGTCAATGTGTAGCAAATCAATGGAGTTATTTTCGAATTTGTCTATTGCCAGGTCAAAAGTGGTCTGGAGAAGATTTATATTGATTGCAGAATAATGACGATGAATTATACTTCTCAGCTCTTCCATAACTTGATCATCATAGTGACCGGCATGTTTGTCTCCTCGCCAGGTGTCGATTGCATATAGTTTTGATGATAAATCATTGTCTTTGACTGCCTGACAAAAAGCCAAAAAAGAAGAGCCGCGGTGAGTGCCGAGCTCGACAATACTTTTGGGTTGGAATTGAGTGACCAAATCATAGGCAAATAATTTATGCCCGGCCCAGGGCTGGTCGAAATCGATGAGATCCTGTTCGGACTCGAATTTGGGATTGTATTGCTGCCATTTTTTCATCTCTTTTGTGCAGGTTTTATCTAAATTTGTCCTTGAAATCGCGGATGGGTTGGGTGATTTTCCAGGAGTTGGATGATTGCAGTTCATCAATTTTATCACGAAGTTGCTGATTCTCTTGTTGAAGTTTTTGATTGTCTTCTTTAATATTCTTTAATTCGTTTAAATTAATTTCTGATTGATCCTGTTTGATTTGTTGTTTGGAATTGTTAGTGGTTTCTAGGTCGATACCGATACCACTGATACGTTTAACCAATAACTCAGCCGGGAAAGTATCCGGATTAAATGGACACAGATTATCGGGTTTCCAGAGGAAACTGCTGTCAGACGGGTATTTATCGTAGTGAGTGTGCCAGCCCTTAGTCTCTCTTTCTATTTTATTTCGATTTTGTCTTTGTTGAAATACCTTTTGCTGAGCCTGTTGTGGCGTTCGTAGCGGGTAGTGTTTCATGAGAAATTTAATCGGGAAGACGCGGCGATGGGAAAACTGGATCTCATGTCCGCCGGTTGACGACAGATCGGTCGATTGAGAGAAAGTGTTTTTCCAGGTGCGAATCTGACTTAAGTGAGCCGGATTGCGACCAAACTCAAAAAAGCGGAAAAATTCCTGCGGGTTTTGGCTCTCATTGAAGTCGTCTGCAGTGGGGCAAAAATTGATGACGGTGTGGTCGATGGCGTTAAAACCAAGGGCATCAACCGCCTCGATGGCTTGACGAAGGTTGAGTCCGGACCAGGGAGAACAGCGAATTTCGTCGGAGTCATAATGCATATACCAGTCAGCACCGGTGGCACAGGCTAGTTTGTGATTGAGGATTTTTTCCCATTGATAGTGTTGGTCGGGACCATCGGCCGGAAATTTTTCCATAGTGACAAGACTACTCTCGGCTTGCAAACTTTCCACTATTTCCCAGGTGCGATCAGATGACCAGTTGTCAATCAGATGGACATGAATCCCCTGCTCGGTTAGATATTTAACAACCTGACCGATAATATCTTCGTCGTTATAGCTGGAGAGCAGGGCTTTTATCTTGCGATTGAAGCTATGTTCGGGAGGGATGGTGAAACGACCGGAAAGACTGAGAATGGTGCTATTCCAGCCGTGTTTTCGTGTGCTGATGGTGAATCCGAGAAAATGTGTGGCAATACCGTAATGCTGCAGCAGTCGATAAAATTCATCAATCGTCCACTCCCGGACATGAGCCGGATTGTTGGGCGGCCCCATATGTCCCGCCCCCCGGGAGCGAGTACGGTCCGGGGTGGAAATCAGAACGAAGTGAGCCTTTTTGGACATCTCTGACAAGCCGGACAGCAACTTGTCCGGGTTTACTATGTGCTCGACCACATCGGAACAAATTACCACCGATTGCTTAATGATGCTTAAATCAATTTCCGGAAGCCCGTTCTCCAAATCACATTCAATTGTCCGGGCCTGGGGAAAGCGCTGGCCTAATTGCTGCAGATTGGCCCCGTAATCAATCGCGATAACTTTGAAATCACGGTTGAGGGACTCAAGCTTGTCACCGGAACCGCAACCGATATCTATGATGTACTTGGCGCCGGATCGCTGAGCCAGAAAATGAGCCAACTCATAAACTTCGGGCTGATAAACCAAATCGTTATTGTCCGGAAAGTATTCCGGCCGGGGGTTGATCTGGTAGTTGTCGGGCAAAAAAAAGTTGGCAGAAGACATATTAACCGTTAATTAGCTGCTGATATTCTTTTATGACTTGGTCGGGCTGCCCATCCTTGATAATACGGCCGTTCTCCAGCAGAATACAGCGCTGACAAAATTCGAGGATGGAGCCAAGCTCATGACTGACCAGAATGACCGTTTTGTTGTTTTGTTTGAATTGTTTAAATTTATCCTTACACTTTTGTTGAAAACCGATATCGCCGACCGCCAGCACTTCATCGAGAAGGAGGATGTCAAAGTCGGCCTGGATGGCGGTGGAAAATGCCAGACGAACCACCATCCCTGAGGAAAAATTCTTGACCTGAGTATCAATAAATTTATCTAGTTCAGAGAAGGCGATAATATCATCAACTTTGGTCTTTATCTCGGCTTCACTCATGCCGAGCAGAGATCCGTAGAGAAAAATGTTTTCCCAGGCAGTCAGCTCCATTTGAAATCCGACACCCAGTTCCAAAAAGGGACTGAGGCGGCCATTGATTATCACCTGTCCCTCGGTGGGCTGATAGATATTGGCCAGAATTTTCAGCAAGGTGCTTTTGCCGCAGCCGTTGCGCCCGACAATACTGACGAACTCACCCCGGGGAATGGTAAAGGAGACATCATCCAACACCTTCAAGGTTTCTTTACGTCGGCCAAATCCATGCAGAATCCGATCACGCAAAGTATAGTGCTGCTGGTGATATAGCTGAAATTCTTTGGTAAGATTTTTAACTTGGATAGAGTTCATAATTTAGATTTGTTCGGCGAAACTTTTTTCTTGGTATTGAAAAAACGCAAAGCCGACGATAAATACTATTAGAGTGACGATTATTTGTGGCCAGGGATAATAGAAGGCTTGGACATAGTCGAATTCGATAAAAATATGACGAAAGTCGGTAATCATTTGGGCCAGAGGATTGAGCAATAAAAATGAGTGGAAGCGGGCCGGGACCAGAGCCAGCGGATAGATAATCGGAGTGAGGTAGAACATTACCTGCAACACTAGCTCCCAGATATGGGCGATGTCGCGGTATTTTACATAGAGGGAAGATAGAAAAAGAGAAATCCCCAGTCCGATTAGCCACAATTCGAGCAGATAAGGGATGATTAGAAGGGTATCCCAATCAAAAACGTTGATCTTAAAATAGGACATAAACAGCGCCAGCACCACCAAATTGAAGCCAAGATTAATAAGAGCGCTTAAGGATGACACCAGCACTACTATAATACGGGGGAAATATATTTTTTTAATCAAATCGGCCCGACTGACAATCGATTGTAGGCCATTACTGGTGACTTCGCTGAAAAAATTCCAAAGGACGATACCAATCAGAAGATAGGTGGGAAAATTTTCAATACTATCACCAAATTTGAGCATCTGACCAAAAACCAGATACATGACAAAAAAGAGACCAATCGGTTTAAGCAGGGACCAGAGATAACCAAGAATGGAGCCGGAATAACGCAATTTGAAATCGGTAATGGTCAGCTGTTTGACGATGTCGATATTTTGGGAAAAATTGGATTTCAAGTTGATAAGCGTCTAATAATGATAAACTTAAATTAAAGCGAACAACCGCTCACCTATTAATTATCTATCCAAAATCCCAAAAAAGCAAAAATGAAACTGATGATCCAAATCCCCTGTTTTAATGAAGAAGCCACCTTGGGCAAGGTGTTGGCAGGGATCCCTGATAGGATTGATGGTGTTGATGAAATAGAAATCCAGGTTGTTGATGATGGCTCGACCGATGGAACAGTTAAGGTGGCGCAAAAATTTGGCGTGCATCATATCTTGCGAATAGGCTCTAATAAGGGTCTGGGGAATGCCTTTAAAGTTGGGGTGGAAAATGCCCTGGCCCAGGGAGCGGATATTTTAGTAAATACGGATGGAGACAATCAGTACCCTGGGGAAAATATCCCTGATTTGATCAGGCCGATTCTGAAACATAGAGCGGGCATAGTTTTGGGCAATCGACAGACCAGTAAGATAAAGCACTTCTCTCGGATCAAACGAATCTTGCAGTCAATTGGAAGCGGGCTAATCCGAAGACTGGCAGGAGTGGATGCACCGGATGCGGTGACCGGATTTCGAGCCTATTCACGTAATTCGCTGCTGAATTTAAATATCACCAGTGATTTTAGTTATACTATTGATACCCTGATTCAGGCAGGCAAGAAGCAGATTAAGGTGGTTTCGGTTGATATTGAGGTTAATCCTCCCGAACGGCCGAGTCGGTTGTTTGGCAGTCTAGTGGAGTTTATTTATAAATCTCTGGGGGTGTTGATTAATGTTTATGTCGCCTATGAGCCGCAGACCACATTTTTTTGGATAGGCTCTTTCTTTTTGGCGGTGGGATTGTATCCAATGATCAGGTTTGTGTATTTTTATGTATTGGGTGATGGATCGGGCCACATCCAGTCATTGATTGCCGGTTCTATTTTTATCATTGTCGGGTTTATTATGTATGGCTTGGCCGTCAACGGCATACTATTTTCCCGCCAGAGAAAACTGGCGGAGGATATCATTAATCGCCTGAAAAAAATTCAATATGAAGACGACTAAAATCATTCAAATCGGTAAGCAGTTTGCGGTATTCGGACTAGGCGGAGTTACCAACTATTTACTGAATATCGGCCTGACCTACGCGCTGACGGAATGGCTCGGCTGGTATTATCTACTGTCATTTACGGTGGTGCAGATGATTATCATCGTTTATAATTTTCTTTATCACAACTGGTTGACGTTTCGGGGAGCTCGGATGAGCGGATGGACCTTCATTAAATATTTGTTGTGGCTGGGAGTGTTTGCACTGATTAATATCGGGTTGGTTAAATTAACCACCGATTATCTGCAGTGGCACTACATGATTTCAATTTTTGCGGTGACGGCGGTGACGATGGTAGTCAAATTTCTGATTTACCGGAAATATGTGTTTATTGATTGAAATGGTAGGTTTTGGAGGTGTTTGTCTTCTGACTGAACCGGCTGGTGGCCGGTTTTTTTAAATTGTCTAAATTCGTTGTTTGAAACAATTTGGAAGAAGCGGTATGACGGGCAGAAAGCCCGTTGGCGGAATATAATTCAGCGTTGTTGCCGGGAAATTCAATCTGATCGGTGATTTCGATTTGGTCGGATCGATACTTAATCCGGCGCTTCAGTTTTCCTTTAGTTTGAGACCTTGGGGCAATAATTAGTTTTCTTAGCCAATTAATGATGGATGGCCCGATAAGATAGTTGAGCCATCTTAAAATTAAAAGTCGAAAGGTGGTAGGCAGGAGTTGGTTATATTTAGTAAAATCGCTACCAATTTCGATTTCGTTTTCGTTGATAAAATTAATCCGGTTGACGGATCTGATTGATTCGCTGGTAAAATGTTGGCGGCCGGACTTAATCCGGTAGCCGGCATCAACTAATTGGGTGTGATTATTTTTACCGACCGCTTTAATCACTCCACCTTTGTGGCCTGAGATGATGGCATAATACTTATCATTTGAAAAGATATAAATCTCGCTCTCGGGAAAAAATTTGGCAAAAGACTGGTCACAGGGCAGCCCGGGCGGAGATTTGATTTGAGGAAAATTAATCAGAGTTTCGACATATGAAGACGCAATGTAGTGCAGAATATACCGGTCATCGTAAGCCGGCTGAACCGGTGAATTAATAATTTTGGTCAGCATGGTACTGGCGACGGGAAAATGCCTGGCAGCCAGGGCCAGTCCCCCCGGCAGACAGTATTCGGTATTGCGACTGCCATATTCCCCGCCCAGTGATCCGTCGGGATGGACGAAATATGGGAGAAAATCAACTATTCGGCCGGCCATATGAAGGGCAGTTCGATTGTTTGTCAGCCGATGGTAACGCATTAAATAATTCAGGGAGACGCTCAGATAACTAATATCGGCCCCGCCGTATTCGCTTAACCAGCCTTCCTCACTCTGCTGAGATTGAAGAACGGCCAGTTTGGCTCGATGAATCGGGGCAAAATCACTATCCGGCAAAAATTTTTCGGCTGCAGCAATAGCACACATAGAGGCGACTTCCTGATTGAGAGCGGAGACTTCCGGATGAGTAGACAAAAATTTGACTGCTCGCCGGATAGACTTATCCAGTGATTCGTCTTGATAGCCGATGTCCCCGGCCGCCTGGCAGACCGCATATAGACTAAAGGCGGTGGCGGGGATACTGGACTCGCCCGGCCAGTATTCAGCCAGCGAGCCGTTGCGATGTTGAGACTTCTGCCAGAATCGAACGCCAGCGATAACATATTTTTTGACATCCGGATGGCGATAGTATTTATTGCCGAGGAAATTATTAGAGTATAATTGAGATAAAGCGTGCACTCCCTGCTGTAAAATCAGGCTGGCGTAATCCTGAGTTTTATAGTGCCAGTAGCTACGGTCGAAGCATCCATAGGAGATGGAAGTTAGATCGCGGTCAAGGTGAGTCATTATCCGGGCGGCCATCGACAAACAGTCGGAGCGCAAAATGTCTTTTGTTTGTTTCATATGACCAAGTTAAATAGAAAAGGCGGGCGGAATAATTTACTTATTCTTATTATACTGATTATCGCCATTCAGGTGATAATCCGCTGTTTTTTGAACTCCAAATTTTATCTGGGGCACTGTTTGTCATGCGGGGATAGTTCAGCCTACTTTGGTCTGGCACTGGATTGGACTCGAGCGGCGGCGGACCGGCCGAGCGGTTTTCCTTTTTTCCTGTCATACATATTGGATATTAGTCTAAATCACTATGTCTTTTTGTTGATTAATAATACCTTGGGGATATTCAGCCAGATATTTTTGTTTTTGATTTTGGCGATATTATTTAAAAACAAAAATTGGCAAGCCTGGGCATTGAGTTGGCTGTTGTTTGCCAATCCGATTATGTGGCAGATTGATGCGCTGCTGTTTATGACGGAAACTTTTTCTCTCTTTTTGCTTTTACTGGGAATACTACTGATTTTATATCGGGCTAAATACGAGTGGTTGCAGGTTATTTTCTATATTTTGGGGGTAATTTGTTTTGCCTATCTGACGATTACCAAGAGCATTTTCATTTATTTTTCCCCCCTGCTATTAATATATCTCTGCGGAATCAGTTGGCATCGTTTCCGCTATAATGTGGTGGTGAAATCGGTATTAATCGGATTATTCCTGTTGGTCTATGGGGCCGTACCCTATTTTTATACTTATTACTATGCGATACCCAATACCGGTAATGCCAATCTACAAAATTTTGCCGGCCGATCAATTTGGGCCAATGTCATGCCTTATGTGAGCTGTGACGAGATGCTGGTTATGAATGAACATGACGGAATTGAACAACTGTTGGTAGAGGAGTGTTTATACAAAGATCGAACGGATTGGGATGCGATGCATTTTCTTTGGGACC
>Ga0180430_10000292_pt1 | contig 55775 bp, 52 predicted proteins | sample SS_ome_9_FD_132999 | JGI IMG/M metagenome (GOLD analysis project Ga0180430, IMG submission 132999) | Hypersaline lake sediment archaeal communities from the Salton Sea, California, USA - SS_1_S_2 metaG | ecosystem: Environmental > Aquatic > Non-marine Saline and Alkaline > Hypersaline >...
GCACCGGCAAGACGACGGTGGCATGGATGTTCGGCGAGCTTGGCGTGCCCGTGCTCGACGCCGACGAGATGGCCCACCACACGCTGGAGCCACACTCGCACGTCTGGAAGCTCATCTACCAGCGATACGGAAACGCCGTCATCGGACGCGACGGAGACATAGATCGCACCACGCTCGCGAGGATAGTCTTTCAGGACGCGGGCGAGCGCAAATATCTAGAGTCGATAATTCATCCCCACGTCAAGGACGAGATGGAACGGAGGGTCGCGGAGCTGGCGCGCGAGGGGCACCCCTTCGTCATCGCCGAGATACCGCTGCTGATCGAGGCCGGGTGGGAGTCCAACTTCGACGGGATCATCGTCGTTCGCTGCAACGAGGACCAGGAGATCGAACGTTGCATGCAGAAGTTCGACATGGACCGCGAGGAGGTCATGCTCAGGCTCGCGGCGCAATACCCGCTCGCCAGAAAGGTCTCCGTAGCCGACGCGGTCATCGACAACGACGGCACGTTCGAGGAGACACGCGTCCAGGTAGGGCGCCTGCATCAGGACATGGTGAGGGGAAAGTTCCCGAAAAAATAGCAGCGCACCACGAGAGCATAAGAAAAAGGCCCTGTCGACATCGACAGGGCCTTCGGCATTTAGCAAGCGTCCGGTTCTATATCTCCTCGACCTCGCCCTCGTGGCCGATCGCATCCTTGCGGCTGAGCCTTATCTTGCCGCTGGAGGCGTCGATCTCGAGCACCTTAACGACCACCTCGTCGCCCATGTTGAGGACGTCTGTGACCTTGTTCACCCTGCCCTTCTCGATCTGCGAGATGTGCAGCAGGCCGTCGACCTTGGGGAAGATCTCCACGAACGCTCCGAAGTCGGCTATGCGGACCACCTTGCCCCTGTAGTATTTGCCCGCCTCGGGGCTTGCGGTGCAGCGTTTGACCTGCTTGATGGCGCGCTCGCCCGAAGCCTGGTCGGTCGCCCCTATCACCACGGTGCCGTCGTCGTTGATGTCTATCGTGGCGCCGGTCTCCTCGATGATCCTGCGCACGTTCTTGCCGCCGGGGCCGATGAGATCTCCGATGCGGTCGACCGGTATCTTCAGGACCGTGAGCTTCGGCGCGTACGGCGAAAGCTCGTCCCTCGGCGCCGAGAGGGCCTTCTCCATGTGGCCAAGTATCTCGAGCCTGGCCTGCTGCGCCTGGTTCAGGGCCTTGGTGAAGATCTCGCGGGTGATGCCGCCTATCTTGATGTCCATCTGCAGCGCGGTGATGCCCTCCTTCGTGCCGCAGACCTTGAAGTCCATGTCGCCCAGGTGGTCCTCGTCGCCCAGGATGTCGGTGAGCACGGCCGTCTTGTCGCCCTCCTTTATGAGGCCCATCGCAACGCCGGCCACCGGGGCCTGGACCGGCACGCCGGCGTCCATAAGCGCAAGCACCGATCCGCAGACCGTCGCCATCGAGGAGGATCCGTTGGACTCGAGTATCTCGGAGACGACCCTCACCGTGTAAGGAAACTTGTCCTCGTCGGGAAGCACGCGCCTGATCGCGCGCTCGGCGAGAGTCCCGTGGCCTATCTCGCGACGGCTGGGGCCCCTTAGGAACTTCACCTCGCCCACCGAGAACGGCGGGAAGTTGTAGTGGAGCAGGAACTTCTCGTAATACTCCGCGGTGATGTTCTCGATGAGCTGCTGGTCCTCCTTCGTGCCGAGGGTGACAGTGGCCAGCGCCTGCGTCTCGCCGCGCGTGAACAGCGCCGAGCCGTGGGCGCGCGGGAGCAACGCCACGTCGCATGTGATGGGCCTGACGTCCGTCATGTTCCTTCCGTCTATGCGCTTTCCGTCGCCCACTATCATCCTGCGGACGTAGTCCTTCTTTATGTCCCCGAAGGTCTCCTTGACCTTGCCCGCGAGGCCGGTGTCGTCGTCCTCCGGCACGAGCTTCTCGACCAGCCCCTTCTTGAGCTCGTCGAGCGCCGCGTAGCGCGCGAGCTTCTCAGGTATCGTGACGGCCTTGCCCAGCGCATCGCCCAGCTCCGACTCCACCTTCGCCCTGATCTCGGAGTTGTCGGCGACGGCCGGATCGTCCCACTTGTCCTTGCCGGCCTGTTTCTGCAGGTCTAGCTGGGCGTCTATGACCGGCTGCATCCCCTCGTGGGCGAAGATCAGCGCCTCGATCATCTCCGCCTCAGGGACCATCTCCGCGCCGCCCTCGACCATGACGATGGCGTCGCGGGTGCCCGCCACCACGATGTCGATGTCGCTGCGCTCGCGCTCGGCCTCCTTGGGATTGATCACGAGCTTCCCGTCGACCCTGCCCACGCGCACCGCGGCGGTCGGCCCCTTGAACGGATACGGCGACAGCGTGAGCGCCGCCGAGGCGCCGATCATGCCCAGCGTGTCTGGGTCGTGATCGTTGTCGGACGACAGCACCGTCGCGATGACCTGCGTCTCGTTGAAGTAGCCCTTGGGGAACAGCGGCCTGATCGGCCTGTCGATGAGCCTGCTCGTGAGGATCTCGCGCGCGGTCGGCCTTCCCTCCCTCTTGAAGAAGCCGCCGGGGATCTTCCCTGCGGCGAACGTCTTCTCCACGTAATCGCACGACAGCGGGAGAAAATCCTTACCCTCCGCCGCCTCGGGCCTGGCCTGCGCGGTGACGAGGACCACTGAATCGCCGTAGCGCACGATGACCGAGCCGCCGGCCTGCTTCGCAAACCTGCCGGTCTCGATGGTGAGATCCCTGCCGCCCAACTTTGCAACTGACTGTTTGGACATAACCTCTCTCCTGTCCGGGCGATGGTCCCTGCGCATGCGCAACACCTGCGCCGTACGCGAAGCGCTCTGCCCGCTTTTCAATTGTGAACCGGAAGTTCCGAGAGGGATCAGGAAGGGCTCCACTGATAACTTACAGAAACGCTCGCCTCGTTGGGCGAGCGTCTTTGAAAATTATCAGCGCACTCTCCTCATCTCCCCTCCGGGCTACTTCCTTATGCCCAGCTCCTTGATGAGGTTCTTGTAGCTCTCCTCATCGTGCTTGCGGAGGTAGCTGAGCAGCTTCCGCCTGCGGCTGACCATCTTGAGCAGGCCGCGGCGGCTGGCATGATCCTTGGCATGCTTGTCGAAGTGACCGGTGAGCCCCTGGATCCTCTCGGACAACAGGGCCACCTGCACCTCGGCCGATCCGGTATCACCCTCGCGGGCGCCGAACTTGCTTATAATCTCTTCTTTTTTCGCTCTTTCAAGTGCCATAGTGGGCGCGATCCTTATAATACAACCGATTAACTGTAAAGACTTTTTTCCAAATACCTATATCGCCAGCAGATGCTCCTGCCATGCCCGCGGGGCCCTACTGAGGGCCTCCAGGGTGGTCGCCATATCTATTATATAGGACCCGCTCTTGAAACGCCTGATATTCTTGGCGAATCCGCCACAGCCAAGCTCCCGCCCTATATCCCGGCACAGCGCCCTGACGTACGTCCCGGCCCCGCAGGAGACCCTGAGCCTGAACCCCTCCGGCTGCTCAACCAGGAGCTCGAGCGAATCGACCCGGACCGTCCTGGGATCGAGCTGGAACTCTCTCCCCGCCCTGGCAAGCTGATAGGCCCTTCGCCCTCCCACCTTCACCGCCGAGTACCGGGGCGGCACCTGCATGATCTCGCCCACGAAGCGTGGCAGGACCCGCCGGATATCCTCCGCCTCCGGCACAGGCCGCTCGCAGCTAGCGATCTGGCGGCCCCCGTCGTCGTCGGTGTCTGTCTCGGCGCCGAGACAGAGGGTGAACTCGTAGGTCTTCTCGTCGCCCGCGAGCTCGGCGGCCCGTTTCGTCGCGCCGCCCACGGCCAGGGGCAGCACGCCGCTGGCGCGGGGGTCGAGCGTGCCCAGGTGGCCCACCCTGCGAGCGCCAATCATCCTCTTCACCGCGGCGACCACGTCGTGCGAGGTGGGCCCGGAGGGCTTGTCTATGACCAATACGCCATCCATTTAAACTCCCAAATTAATTCCGAAATCCAAAATCCTAAACCTCCGCGGGCTGAAGCCCGCGGAGGTTTAGGATTTCGTGTTTAGGATTTAGAATTTTTCAGCGCCTCTTCGACCGCACCGGCCAACTTGCTCTTGGCCTGCTCCATCGTGCCTCTGATCCTGAGCCCTGCCGCCCTGGAATGCCCGCCTCCGCCCATGGGCCTGGCGAGCTCCGCGACGTCGACGCTGTCCTTGGAGCGCAGGCTGATCTTGATCACTCCCCCCTCGACCTCACGAAAGAGAGCCGCCACTTCCACGCCCTTCACCGAGCGCGGATAGGTCGCGAACTCGTCGGAGTACTCCATGCCAGCGCCGGACTCCTTCAGCATCCCCTGCGTCACCTCCATCGTCGCGTACTTGCCCTCCATGCCCAGCTCCAGCGTAGACAGCGACAGCGCCAGGAGCCTTAGCCTCGAGGCCGGATAGGACTCGTCGAGGTTCTTGGCCACCTCCCAGGGGGAGGCGCCATTGCGAACCAGCTGCGAGGCTATCTCGAGGGCATGCGCGTTGGTCGAGGAGTACCGGAAGAAGCCGGTGTCGACTACCAGCGTCGTGTATATGCACTGCGCGAGATCGACGTCTATGTCGATCCCGGCCGTCTCCATCAGGTGGAGGACGACCTCGCCCGTCGAGGCGGCGCAATCGTCAAGCAGCGTTATCTCCGCCTCCAGGTCCTTGAGCTTGTGGTGGTCGATGCACGCGAGCTTGCCGAAGCCCTGGTGTGCCGCGAACTCTTCGGATATCCTCTTGCGCTGCGCGCAGTCGACCATGATCGCCATATCGAAGCGGGCGTCAGCGGAGAGTTCCCTCACGAGCCTTCCCGCCCCCGGCAAGAATTCAAGGTTCTCTGGCAACCGGTCGCGGTTGTACATCACAACGCGCTTGCCCATGCGCTCCAACGCCATGCCCAAAGCCAGCGTGGAGCCTATGCCGTCGCCGTCCGGGCTGAAGTGAGACGCTATGACGAAGGATCTCGCGCCCTCTATGCCCTTGAGAAACGCCCCGTAGTCATTCATCGCCCGATTCCCCCCTCACCCCGGACAGCAGCTCCTCGATCCGCTCGCCCAGCTCGATGGACTCGTCGTAGTAGAACTCGACCTCCGGCGTGAACTTTAGCCCCAGCTCCTTTCCTATCCTGCGCCTGAGAAAGCCTGCCGCGCTCAAGAAACCCTTCTCCATCGCGCTGCGCTCCTCCGAGCCGATGCCAAGCGCGTGAAAGTAGATGCGGGCTATGCGCAGGTCCTTGGTCATCCTAACCTGTGTCACGTGCGCGTCCTGAAGCCTCGGGTCGGATATGTCGCGCAGGAGCATCTCGGAGACGAGCTTGCGGATCGCGTCCGCCACCCTCTCGGATCTGTCGTACGGCAGGCTCTGCCTCATGTGCCTCATACGTTGATGATCTCCGTGTGCTGATCGATGATGCTGGCAACCCCGAGCCCCTCGATGAAGTCGCTGGCCCGCTGCATCAGGCCCTCTATCTTTCTCCTGTCGTTGCCCACCACCGCGAAACCGAGCTCTGAGCGCTGCCAGACGTCGTTTAGCCCGACCTCCGCCACCGCTATTCCGAAGGTGTTCGAGGTGCGGTCCTTGATCCTCTTGAGCGCGCGCCTCTTCTCCTTGAGCGAACGACACGCGGGGATCATGAGGGCGAGTTTGCAGATTCCGACTACCATAAAGGACAAATTCAGGTTGAGGTTTAGGCTGAGGCCCAGGGCTAGAAACCACTCATATTGACCTTAACCTTAGCCTCAACCTCAGCCTTAACCTCAACCTTAGCCTTATAACTTCGCTGCCTTTTTCTCTATGATGTAGGCCTCGATGATGTCGCCCTGCTTGATGTCGTTGAAGTTCTCGATGCCGATGCCGCACTCGTAGCCCTCGGCGACCTCCTTCGCGTCGTCCTTGAAACGCTTGAGCGAGGAGATCTTGCCCTCGAAGACGATCGTCTGGTCCCTCAGGAGCCTAACCAGCGCGTTGCGCTGGATCTTGCCCAGTACCACCTGGCATCCGGCGATCGTGCCGACCTTCGTGATCTTGAAGACCTCGCGCACCTCGGCCTGACCCAGCGTGACCTCCTTCTCCTCCGGAGCGAGCAGGCCCTCCATGGCCTTGCGGACCTCGTCGATCATCTCGTAGATGACCCTGTAGGAGCGGATCTCTATGTTCTCGCGCTCGGCAGCCTGCCTCGCCTTGCCGTCGGCGACCACGTTGAAGCCCAAAACGACAGCGTCGGATGCAGACGCAAGCATGACGTCGCTCTCCGTTATGCCACCCACGGCCTGATGTATGACCTTGACCTTGACCTGGTCGGTGGCGAGCTTCGCCAGCGAATCGGCGACCGCCTCCGCCGAACCCTGCACGTCGGCCTTTAGGATCACCGCCAGCTCCTTCGTCTCGCCCTGCTCCAGCTGCTTTGAGAGGTCCTCGAGCGAGACGTGCACCGGCCTCACGAGCTCCTTCTCGCGCTCCTTCTGCCTGCGCTGCTCGGCCACGAGCTTGGCGTCCTTCTCGTCGGAGACCGCTATGAGTTCGTCGCCCGCCTGCGGCACTCCGGTCAGGCCCAGTATGATGACCGGCTTGGAGAGGCTGGCCTCCTTCAACTTTTTGCCATCGGCGTCAAACATGGCGCGTACCTTGCCCTCGTAGAGCCCGCAGACGACGCCCTGTCCCTGCTTGAGCGTGCCCTCCTGGATGAGGACGGTGGCGACCGCGCCCCTGCCCTTCTCTAGAGATGCCTCGATCACCGTGCCCTTCGCCCTGATCGTCGGGTCCGCCGTGAGCTCTAGCATCTCGGACTGCAGGAGCACCATCTCCAGCAGCTTGTCGATGCCCTCCTTGGTCTTCGCGGAGGTGGGCACGCAGATGACATCGCCGCCCCACTCCTCCGGGACCAGGCCGTGCTCGGTGAGTCCCTGCTTGACGCGGTCGGGCTGCGCGTCGGCCTTGTCTATCTTGTTGATCGCCACGATGATCGGGACGCCGGCGGCCTTCGAGTGCGAGATCGCCTCGATAGTCTGCGGCATTATGCCGTCGTCGGCCGCGACCACCAGGATCACGAGGTCGGTGACCTGCGCGCCCCTGGCCCTCATCTCGGTGAAGGCCTCATGGCCCGGCGTGTCGACGAATGTGATCAGCCCCTTCTTGTGCTTCACCTCATAGGCACCGACGTGCTGAGTGATGCCGCCGGCCTCGCCGTCCACTACGTTGGCCTTACGGATCACGTCGAGGATGGAGGTCTTGCCGTGGTCGACGTGGCCCATGACGGTCACGACCGGCGCCCGCGGCGCGAGGTTCTCCACGGATACGTGGGCCTCCGGCTCGACCAGAATCTCCTCCTCCTTGAACGCGGTGTGCTCAACCTTGTAGCCACACTCCTCGGAGATGAGCGATGCGGTATCGGCGTCGACGAAGTCGTTCACCGTCACCATAAGCTCCATGTCCATCAGCCTCTTTATGATGTCGTTAGCCTTGATCCCCAACGCCTGCGAGAGGTCGGCGACGCTGATGCCCTCCTCGACGCGTATGACCTTCTTGATCGCCTTGGATTCGGTTATCGCCGTCTTCTTGAACTCGCGGCGGATCGTCCGCCTGCGCTTGCCGCTCGGGCCGGGCTGGAATACCCTGTCCGCGGTTCCGCCGTATGACTCCCCGACGTACTGCCTGAGGCCACCGGTGCGCTGGATCGCCTCCATCTCGAGCTCGGCTTTGCTCTTGCGACGCTTGGGGCCCCTCTTCATCCTCTCGCGCCAGCTCTCCTTGACCGAGGCCGGTGCCACCGCTGGCTGGGCCTCTTCGAGCTTGATGTGTCCCACGACGCCTATCTTGCGCTCGGCGTCGGAGGGGGCGGCCAGCTTCGGGCCAGGCATGCCGCGGGCCTCCGGACCGTGCAGCGACTCCGGCTCCGGGACCACCTCGTTCTTGGCGGCGGCCTTGCCGGCGGCGGCCTCGCCGTCGGCGGCCTCGGCCGCGACCTCTGCCGCTTCGGGCTGGGCCTCCTGAGGGGCCGCCTCGTCCTGCGCCGTCTCGACTGCGGCCTGCATCTCCTCCTCCGGGGGAGGAGGTGGAGGGGCCTGAACCTTCTTCGCGCGGCGACGGATTACCGTCGGCTTGATCCGCTTCTCGACCACCTTGGTCCGAGTCTCGATCTCGCTCTTCTCGTTTTCTACTGACATCTGTCTTCCCCTTGTCTAACCCTCGATGCGCTTCACTTCCCAGCCTGCTCACCCTCTTCGTCCGTCGTCTCCTGCACCTCGTCGTCTGCTGTAGGCGCGTCCTCCGACACCTCAGGCTTTGACTCGCCCTCCTCGGCCGCAGGCACCTCCTCCGGAGCTTCGGATGCCGCGGCCAGGGCGGCCTCCTCGGCCTCCTTCGCGGCCTGCTCCGCCGCAGCTGCCGCGGCCGCTGCGCGCTCGGCCTCCTGCTGTGCGGCGAGCTCCTCCTCCTGCTTGATTATCCCGGCTATGATCTCCTGGGTGGAGCTTCCCGCCTCCAGTGCCTTCTTCGCCCTCCCGTGGATCTGAGAGAGCACCTCCTCGCCGATACCCGGGACCTGGTTGAACTCCTCCAGCTCCGAGCTCGCGATGTCCTCGAAGCTGCGGAAGGAGTGCGAGTACAGTATCATCGCCGTGCTGTCGTCGATCTCCAGGATGTCGGAGAGCACCCTCCGGGCGCGCGCCGCGACCTGCTCGATGCGAGTCTCGCTGTAGACGTCTATGTTCCATCCGGTGAGCTGCGCCGCGAGCCTGACGTTCTGCCCCCTGCGCCCGATGGCGAGCGAGAGCTGGTCGTCGGGCACCACGACCTCCATGGCGTTCTCGCGGTCGCGGATGATCACCTTCACGACCTCCGCCGGCGCCAGCGCGTTGCAGACGAAGCGCGCCGGGTCGTTGTCCCAGGCGACGATGTCGATCTTCTCGCCCTTGAGCTCCCCGACCACGCCCTGCACCCTGGAACCCTTTATGCCGACGCAGGCGCCGACCGGGTCTACGTCCGAGTCGCGGGATGCGACCGCGATCTTGGAACGGACGCCGGGCTCGCGCGCTGCCGCCCTTATCTCGACTATGCCCTCGGCGATCTCCGGGACCTCCATCGTGAAGAGTCCGATCAGCAGACCCATGTTCCGCCTCGACAGGATGAGCGGCGGACCCTTGCCATCCTTGTCGATCCTCAGGAAGAAGCCCTGCAGGCGCTCGCCGGCGCGGTAGCTCTCCGAGGGAACCTGCTCCTGCTTGGGCACGACGGCCTCGGTCCTGCCGAGGTCGATGATCATGTCGCCCTTCTCGAAGCGTCGGACGATGCCGGTGATGAGCTCGCCGAGCCTGCCCTTGAACTCCTCGTAGATGATGTTGCGCTCCGCCTCGCGGACCTTCTGTATGATGACCTGTTTGGCGGTCTGGGCGGCGATGCGGCCGAAGACCGAGGGATCCATCTTGACCCCGAGGCTGTCGCCCTCCTGCGCCTCCGGGTCGAGGGCCCGCGCCTCGTCCATCGCCATCTCGACGTTTGGGTCGGCAACATCGCCGACCGCGGTCTTGAACTGAAAGAGCTCGATCTCGCCGGCCTCGTCGTTGTAGTGCGCCTCGAGCTCGCCCAGGTGGCCCCACTTCTTTCTGGCCGCCGTGAGAAAGGCGTTCTCGATAGCCTCGATGAGCATGTCTCTAGGGATGCCCCTGTCCTTGCTCACCTGTTCCAGCACTCGCCCGAGATCCTGAAACATTCCGGTGCCCATTTTTTCATTCCTCCATTTAAAGCCCTGGCAACGCCGTGCCCGGGGCTGTTTCGGTTCAGTGTCCCTTCGTCTTACAGGCCGCGACCTCCGGCTCGAGCCTGGCCCTGTGTATCTTGTCCATCGGCACCAAAAACTTGGTGCCGTCCACCGATATCGCCACGGAGCCCGACTCGACGCCCGCGAGAACGCCCTTAAAGTTGCTGCGGCCGTCGATCGGCTCGGAGGTCTTAAGCTTCGCCCGCTCGCCTGCAAATCGCACGAAGTCCTCCTCGCGCTTGAGCGGACGCGCAAGCCCCGGAGAACTGACCTCCAAGTTGTAACTGGCCGGTATGAAGTCCTCCACGGATATGACGTCCTCCACGGCATGCGAGGCACTCACGCAGTCATCGATCGTGACGCCTCCGTCCTTGTCTATGAACAGACGCAGGATCCAGCGCCCCTCCTCGAAGGTAAACTCGCAGGCCACGAGCGCATAGCCCATGTTCTGGAGGATCGGCGCGGCGATCCCCTCCGCTGTGCCCTCTATAGCCTTCACATCTATCGACATCTACTTGCTCCGGGATAAAAAAAATGGGTCCCTGCGGGCCCATTCACGAAAAACGCAACTTCAGCTACGAGCGAGTCGCACTATATACAAAAGTCCGCATCGCGCAAGGGGAATTTCAACATGCCGCCCGACGGCCGGGCTCCATGGATTTGCCAGCGGATGACGGATAAACGTTCAAATTTTTTCAAAAAAGCGCCGAATGACCTAATGTTTTACATTAGCTAAACAATATTACGCCTTATAACTAAAGGGTATATTAATCGAAGGCTTCGAAAGCTGAGTCTGCGCCGGTATTTTTAATATATATGTTCTAATATATATAATCATATATTATAGATTGCCCGGCGTCGGGACGGCGCAGGGCGTGAAGTCGGCCCCGTTGTCACCCGTATCGACGCCCTCCGTCCTCGCGAGGCTCTCGCCGGATGCCGCGTCCAAAGCCGGCACACCTTCGTAGCAGGCGAGCCCGTTCTCGGCGGTGCCCACCAGCGGCTCTCCGTAGCCCAACGCATCCACGAGCCCGCCCTCGTGGTCGATGAGCTGTATGCAGTCGGGACCGTTCTGCGGGTCGAAGTTGTCGACGAAGTCCGCCCCCACTACTCGCGAGACGCCCGGGGAGCCGGTCATCGCGTCCGCGATGAGATACAGACCGCCCTCCCCCACGACTGCCTCGTCGGGGACTGAGATCGTCTCCTTGACCGCTCCGTCCTCCCCGTTGACCAGCGCGATGGTGTAGCCCGTGATGTCGCCGCCGGCCTCGCCCGCGAGTTCCACGAAGAGCTCGCCGTCGGAGTCGGAGCCGGCCGCGTCATAGAGCACCTCGTTGATGACGAGCCATGACGGGCGCACCCTCACGACCTCCTGTGCCTCTGCGCCGCCCTCGCCGTCGGCGCCGCCACCCGCGGGCGCATCGCCTGCGCCGCCAACGGAGAAGCGGCTGACGAAGGGTTCGGGGGCCTGGCCCGGCGCCTGGTTGAGCGGGAGGCCCTCCACGCTCAAGATCTGCGGCGTGGCGATGACGACGTAGTCCGCGCCAACCGCAAGCCCACCGACCGGCGCCAGGCTTACGGCCTCCCACGCGAACTCGTACAGGCAGGCGAGGCCCTCTGTGTCGCCGTCCTCGAGATCGTCCAGCATCGCTAGCTCCGTCTCGCCGGAGTCCTCCATGACGGCCAGCGTGGACGAGCCTACGCTGCCCGAGTCGACGGGCCGGGAGAACTCGACGGTCATGCGCACGTCCGCGCCCACGCTCGCGCCGTCGGGCGGATCGATCGAGAGCACGTACGGCTGCATCTCCAGCAGCGACGGATAGTCGCCAGGCGCAAGCGAGCCGCAGCCGGCCAGCAGCGCGAATAACATTGCAAACACGGTCACGAGCACGGATCGCCCTCCACCTGCCCCGAGAACCATCCGCCGGTCAGCCCGTCCAGCGCAGCCTGCGACTCCCTGCAGGCGACCCTTCGCAGGAACATCCCGTGCGCGACCTTCGCGGGGTTTTGCGCCTCCGCCTTCATCCTCCTCATGATGGCGAGCTCCTCCGCGCACCCCTCCACTATATAGTAGTGGCGCGCCACCTCCGCCGTGAGCTGGCCGCGCGTTGCGGCGACCCTTCGCATCTCCGCGGAGATCGAAAGCTGCCTCGGGTTGAAGACCACCTCGGAGAGCTCCCAAACCGCGCGGAAGCCTATGTTGTGGTCGGCGGTCTGACCGCGCGAGTAGCCCCCGTCCTCCGGCCCGACCACTATGCCGCTGGAACCAACGTAGACGTTGTCGTCTATGTCGATGTCCACGTCGTTTCTGAAGCGGTGGCCGTAGTCCAGCTGGACCTTGGGAACCAGCGCGGCGAGCCTGGCCTTTTTCTTCCAGCGCGCCACCTCCGCGAGGTCGAGCTTCGCGTGCGCAGTGGCGCGCCTCTGCACATCGACGACGGCAGGTAGCTTGACCGAAGGCGGGCCCGCCGCGACTGCGGCCGATATCGCGAGCGCGAGGCAGAGCGGATGCATGTCCATTACATATGCACCCGGCGTGCCAGAATTTTCCGTTGCTATTTCGCATGCGCAGACGCCCGACCGCACAGAAACGCAGCACCACCGCACAGTTTCTGTGCACCTCGGACCGCCCCGGTCCGAAAGCGCAACGACTTTTTCCGGCACGGAGCGTGCAGGTGGGTCAGCAGGTGAAGCGAGTAGCCACCATCGCGGCGATCGCAATGATCTTTGGCTGCGGCGTGCAGGGCGATCTCACGAGACAACGGCCCGATGCGCTGCCCGATCCGCCGCAAGCCTCGCAGGAGGCAGGCCGGGCGCTCGCGGTCACGGTCATCGACGCGGGCCAGGGCGATTCGATCCTGATCGAATCGCCATCGGGCGAGGCGATGCTGGTGGACGCGGGCCCGCCCGGCGCGGGCGTCTTCTCGATCCTGCCGCTTCTGGCATCGCGCGGTCTCGAATCGCTCACGCACGTACTGATCACGCACTACCACTCGGACCACTACGGGGGCCTTACGGGCCTCGCGGAGGGGCCGATCGAGATCGGAGGGATATATGAGAGGCAGGAACAGGACGACGCTGGGGCTGATCCTCTTGCGAACTATGGGCCACTGCCCGCATGTCCCAGGCAGGCCGTTTCTGCCGGCGAGCGCATCCGTCTTGGGGATGTCTCTTTGGAGGCTGTGGCTTCGAATGCAACGCTCGCGGACGGGGTGGCCGTCGATGCGGGCCAGCCTCCCGACGAGAACGCCATGAGCGTCGTGCTGCTCCTGGAGTACGCAGGATTTCGTATGCTGCTGACCGGAGACATCACCGGCGGCGGCGGAAACCCGCCGTACGACACGCCCGACGTCGAGACGCCGCTGGGGGAGATCGTGGGCGACATCGACGTACTGAAGGTCGCGCACCACGGCAGCAAGACGAGCACGAACCAGGCGTTTCTGGATGCGGTGACGCCGGAGGTAGCGATCATATCCGCAGGCGACGGAAACGACCACTTCCACCCGCACGGCTCGGTTATCCAGAGGCTCCTGGACGCCGGGATCGCGGTCTACCAGACCGAGCGCGGCTGGCTGGAAATCGACGGGCCCCTCGTCGCGGACGGGGACGTCACCGTCGTCGTGGACGGGGACGGGGGATATCGCGTGGTGCTGGAATAAATGCGAACTATATATAGTCGCATTATAACAGTATATATTATTAAATACTTATATGGCATTTTTAGCATTAATTAGGTCTATTTTATTGAAAATATGGCGTTTTGCGACTATACTTGGAGTCGCAATGGAATTTCACCTCCCAACTAAAATCGACGATGGCAGGCTGGATTGGGCCCTAGAGCTCCTGGAAAGGTCGAGGTCGGCCGGAAAAAAGCCACTGCGCCTCAACTGGCGCAAGGTAATATCGATATCGCCGGCCGGCATGGCCATACTCGCCTGTCTCTTCGACACCTTCGTGGAACAAGGCAATCGCGTAAAATGCACATTCGTGGCCAAGCGCTTTAAGGATATACCGACTATCAGTAATATGATGAAAATAGCCGATTTCCGTGCCCTCCCCCAGTCTGATGCGAACTCGTTCGAGGACGATGCGATGATCCTGCGCGGACGCACGTCGCTCGACCCCCTCTTCGCGGAGGGCTTTCGGGAAAAGTTTGCGAAGGTTGCAGGTGAAGAGATCTCCTATGACTGCTCGCTCATCCTGAGCGAGCTCATGCAGAACACGGTCGACCACTCCACGGCGGAGCGCTATTACGCATACGCCGGCATCTGGGAGGACGAGATGCACGCCGGCGTGCTCGACATGGGCATCTCGATCCCAGCCAAGATGGCACAGCGATACGACTGCACAAGCGACCTCGAATATCTCGAGCTCGCCCTCAGGGAGGGCATCACCACGAGGCGCAGGCGCAGCGGCGGCGTAGGGCTCGCCTATTTCTTCGATTTCCTCAAACGGAACGAGGGAAAACTCACGATAATGAGCCGCGGCGCACAGGTGCGCAGGTATTTCAAGACCCGTCGGACGCAGCGCGGGAAGATAAAGTTCCCGCTGCGCGGGACATGGTGCTTCGCCCGTTTCTCGCTGAAGGGGGACAGATGAAGAGGATCGACATAAGGGAAGAGTTCCCGGACGACCGGATGTCCCGCAAAGCTGGCGAGAGGCTTAGGAACATGATCCTCGACGCCCTCGATACGGACGGCCGCGTGGAGGTCGATTTCGGCGGGCTCATCATCGCCAGCACCTCATTCCTCGACGAGGGGCTGGCCAAGCTTGCGGATCAGGGTTTGACCGGCGAGCATTTCCATACGGCCGTCGTTTTCAAGAATATCCACCCCCGCGATCAGGAGGTGTTGGAGGATCTGTTCGACACCCGGGCCCTCAACTCGCGCAAATAGGTCTATAAACCCGACGAGTGCTCCAGCGGCCAGTCCTGAGGCTCGAGGATGACCGATTATCGGGACGTGGGAATGATTTGGAAGCGCCGTCCTCCCCTTGCTTTTCAGCCTGTTACATGTTTTTATGGCGCATCCAAGGGGGGGAGCAATGTTCAGGGCCATCGCCTCTTATTTCGAGTTCGACAAGCTCCAGACCAACTACAAGACCGAGGTCCTCGCGGGGCTCACGACGTTTCTGACGATGGCCTACATCGCCTTCGTCAATCCCACGATCCTCAAGGCCGCCGGCATGCCATTCGGGGCGGTGATGACCGCCACGTGTCTCTCGGCCGCCTTCGCCTCGATCCTCATGGGCCTTTTGGCCCGCCTGCCCATCGGCCTTGCGCCGGGGATGGGCACCAACTCCTACTTCGCGTTCTCGGTCTGCGTGGTTATGGGGATCCCGTGGCAGACGGCGCTGGCCGCCGTCTTCATCTCCGGCATCCTCTTCCTGATACTGTCCGTGACCGGGCTTCGAGAGAAGATCATGGACGCGATCCCGGACTCGATGAAGCACGCGGTCGCGGCCGGCATCGGCATATTCATCGCCTTCGTTGGCCTTCAGAAGGCGGGGATCGTGGTCAAGAACGACGCGGTGATGGTGGGGCTGGGCGACATGTCGCAGTGGGGGCCGGTCATCTGCCTGATCGGGCTCGCGATCACGGGCTTCTTCCTGGCGAAGAAGGTGCGCGGGGCGCTGCTGTGGGGGATCCTTATCGCAACGGTGATAGCCGTCGTGGTAGGCGTGGCCAAGCCGCCGGAGGCGGTCGTCTCGATGCCGCCCTCGATCCTGCCCACGCTCGGCCAGCTCGACTTCAAGGGGGCGATCTCGCTGGGGCTGATCGAGATCATCTTCGCCTTCTTCTTCGTCGATCTGTTCGACACGATCGCGACGCTCATCGGCGTGGCCGACCAGGGCGGGCTGATGAAGGAGCGCGCGAACGGAAAGATGTACCTGCCGCGCGCGGGCCGTGCGCTCACCTCCGACGCGATAGGCACGATAGCGGGCGCGGCGATGGGGACATCGACGGTGACCGCCTACATAGAATCGACCGCAGGAATCGCCGAGGGCGGCCGCTCGGGCTTCACGGCGGTGGTCGTGGGGCTGCTCTTCGTCGTCATGCTCTTCTTCTCGCCGATCATCTCTATCGTGCCGGCGCAGGCGACCGCGCCCGCGCTCATCATAGTGGCGACGTTCATGCTCCGAAATCTCGTGAAGGTGATATGGACCGACTGGACAGAGGCGCTGCCAGCGGTGGTGGCGTGCCTGGCGATACCGCTGACATTCTCGATATCAAACGGGCTTGCGCTGGGCTTCATACTCTACCCGACGATCAAGCTCATAACCGGCCGCTGGCGCGAGGCGAACTGGCTCGTCTACGTGCTGGGCGCGCTGTTCATACTGAAGTTCATACTTCTGAGCGACTGAGGCGGGAGGCGGGATGGCTAAGACGAGCGGACTCAAGGGCGTGCTGGGCAAGGCGCAGTCGTACTTCTTCATGATGCGGGGGACCGACTACCAGAAGCTCAGGCTCTTCGAGGTGAGGGACGACTCCATCGTCATAGAGATGCCGGTGGGGGCGCCGATGCGAAGGAGCGTCGTGGGCATAATCCCCACGGTCGACGACAGCGGAGTCTACGAGGTCGACGGCGAGGTCGAGGCCGAACCGGCGCCGGGGCAGCCCGAGGGGACGCTCAGGCTCAGGCTCGACCCCTCGAAGGTGCGAAAGGTCGACCGAAGGGGCTATCCGCGCGTGAGCTTCACCCCGCCGGTCGAGGCGGAGATCGACATGCCGGGCGCGGGCACGGCGAAGGCCTCGATAATCAACATGAGCGCCAGCGGCCTGCGCGTCGAGACCGCGGGCGAGCTGCCGCCGGAGAAGTTTCTGACCTTTCGCTTCGAGATCACCATCGACGACGAGCTCCACGAGATGGCGCTGGAGGGCCGCATAGTCTACGAGATCCCGCACGAGGGATACCGCGCATACGGCGTGAAGTTCGGCAGGACCTCGGACGACGAGACGCTGCCCGAGGACAGCGCGCACGTCGACGAGACCGACCGCACGGTCGATCTGATGAACTTGGTAAACAGGTTGCTGATCAGGGAATAGAGCCGGCTACTCCTTGAACGCCCCGACGTAGGGCAGCGAGCGGTAGAGGCCCATGGAGTCCAGGCCGTAGCCGATCACGAAACGGTCGGGCACCTCGAAGCCCAGGTAGTCGATGTGTCTGCGCGAGTCCGTGCCCATCTCCTTGTAAAGCAGCGACGCGACCTTGAGGGTGGCGGGGTTCTTCGTCCGCATGTGCGCGAGGAGGTGTTTTAAAGTCCTGCCGGTGTCCACGATGTCCTCCACGAGCAGCACGTGCTTGCCCTCCACGGGCTGGGTCATGTCGAACTCCATACGAACGACGCCCGTGCTCTTGTCGTGGTCGTAGCTGGCGACGCGTACGAAGTCGCAGGCCAAGGGGCGCGCCACCTTCCGCACCAGGTCGGCCATGAAGACGAAGGAGCCCTTGAGCACGCCCACCACGACGAGCTCGCCGGCGGGGAAGTCCGCGTCGATCTGGCGGGCCAGCTCGGCGATGCGCGCCTCGATATCCCCCTGCGAGATGAGGACGTCTATCTCTTTGTTCACACCTGAAGCCATAGGGTCTTTCCTGAAATCTACCGCCAGTCACCAGTCACTAGTCACTAGTCACCAGTCATCGACTTATTCGTCCCCTTCAGTGATCGAATCGTGGCTGGCCTCGACGAGCTGGCCGTAGAGCTCCTCGGCCGCCTTGCGCATGTCGGGGGCGTTGTAGATGGCGCGCCCCACTATGGCGTGGTAGTTGGCCCCGGCCGCGTCTATCGCCTCGGTGAGCTCCCCGCCCTGGCTCACGAAGCCGGGCGAGTAGAAGACCGGGTGAGCGCGCTCGCGCTCCAGCATCGAGCGGATCTTCTTGATGGCGGTGGGGTTGTTGCCGGGGACGACGTAGTCGTTGACGCCGAGCCCCGCAGCCCGCTCGTACAGCTCGATCACCGCCTCGTCGGCGATGTAGCCGCCCTCGCTGCGCACGAACTTGCGGTGCGTCATGAGCCCGCCCACGATCACGCCCAGGTCCTCGCCGCGGGCGAAGTCTATCCACGCGCGCTCCGTCTCGGGGCCGGCGTGCGGGAAGAGGATCACCGCGTCGATGCCGGCCTCCTTGCAGATCTGGGCGAAGACCTTGCCCGTGTCCGGGATGTCGCTGCCCGCCTTCTGGTGGTCGTAGATGAGCGGCTTGTGCGTGTAGCGCCTGGCGATCTCGACGGCGCGCGGGAGCCCTATCGACAGCGCCAGCGCGAAGCCCAGCTTGTAGGCGCCGATGCCGGGCATGTCCGCCGTGGCCTTAAGTAGCGCCTCGTAGCGCTCGGCCTCTACGTCGCAGGCGGGGATGATGCTGCGGGGCTGGGATATTATCATGGGCAACTCCTTGTCCGTGATCCGTGATCCGTGATCCGTTTATAAAAGCTCAAGGGGAGCTTCGCCGTACTCTGCAAACTCCTCCTCGATGGCCTCGCCTATCTCCCTCCCGGGCTTGAGCCTTCCGTATGCGGCGGGGAGGAACTCGGAGGCCTCGCTCATCGCGAAGTAGCTGGCGCCCGCTGCCTCGACCGCATCGGAGACGCTCGATCCGTCGTCACGAAGCATCATGCGGCTTGTGAGCCCCACCGCGGCCACGACATGAGCGTCCGTCTGCTTGAGGCCCCCGAGCGCCTCGACGAGCGAGCCGCCGGTGGTCGTCACGTCCTCGACCACGACCGTCCTCCCCCGCGGCTGCGTGAGGAAGAGGCGGTCGGCCGGGTCGCCGTGCTCCTTGGGGCGGCCCCTGCCCATCGGCAGCCCGAACCTCCCCGGCGCGAAGTCCGGGCTGGCCTTAGCCAGCTTCATCGTGGACACGATCCCCAGCTTCGACGCCCCCTCGGGGACTCCGAAGAAGGCGTCCGGATTCCAGCCCTTATCCGCTGCAAAATCAATCAGAAAGTCCGCGAGCCTGTCGGTGAGATATGCGTCGCCAGAGACGGTGCGCCAGTTGACGTACCAGTGGGATCTGCGGCCGGACTTGAGCGTGACCGGCTCCTCGAAGAAGCCCACGACGCCGTTATCGAGCATGAATTCAATGAATGCTGCCTTGGCGAATTTTGGCACCCTGACTGCCCCCCTGTCTAAATCATGCTGCCAGCACAAAAATGCCAGTACGGCCAGAACCGCCAGTACGGTTTAACAGTACTGGCCGTTCTCGCTGAACTGGCCGTACTGGCCCTCCTGTACTGGCCGTTCTTGCTGAACTGGCCTTACTGGCTTCCATTGTGCCCGGGACCGGAATCGAACCGGTATGAGGTTTTACCCTCGAGGGATTTTAAGTCCCTTGTGTCTTCCAATTCCACCACCCGGGCCTCGACTTCAGGGTATAGGGTTTAGGGCGTAGGGCGTAGGGAATCAATATATAATTTCAGTAGGATACAACAAAGGGCCCGGGTTTTCCCCTAGGCCCTACACCCTATGCCCTAAGCCCTGCATTATATGAGGCGGCGATGGGAATCGAACCCATAATTGCGGTTTTGCAGACCGCCCCCTTAGCCATTTGGGTACGCCGCCGTAAGTCCGCGCAAACTAAATGAAGCCCGATCCGGTGTCAACCCCGGCGCTCCGATGGAGCCGCCGGTCGCCCCCGAACCCCGTTTATACACCATCTGCGGGGAAAAGGGCTTGAAGATGAGTCCGTGCCGTGGTAGGAGCGCCGTCTATGTCAAACCACATCGCAGCCGCCGTAGCCTCCGTCGCGCTCCTCATCGCCTTCGCAGGCTGCTCGGCGAGCAAGGCCCCCAAAGCGCAGTACGCCGGAGGCGGCACGCACGGCCACAAGAGGCTCGTCACAGAGTCGCGCGAGATGGCCCAGGGGGCGATGAAAGAGAAGTCGCGCTCCAAGAAGAAGGAGCTGGCGCTGGCCGGCGTCGACGCCGCCGAGCGCTGCCTCATGACCGCCCCGGAGAACCCCGGCTGCTATTACTGGCGCGCGGCGAACACGGGACTGTACCACAGCGTCCACATCATCGGCTATCAGAAGGGCATAAAGAGGATGATAAGCGACTGCGAGAAGGTAAACTCGCTCGACGCCGACTACGAGCACGCCGGCGCCTACAGGATGCTGGGCCAGATCTTCACCCAGCTGCCGCAGACCGCCGGTCGCCCCGACAGCGTGGTCCGCGACCTGGACCGCGCCGAGGGCTACCTGCGCAAGGCCGTCCAGTTCGCCCCCGACTACCCGGAGAACCACCTGGCGCTGGCCGAGGCGCTGGCGGCGCAGGGCAAGGGACGCGAGGCGCTGGAGGCGCTGGCGCAGGCGGACGAGATGGCCCCCCGCTGGAAGAAGGACGCCTCCTACGACCAGTGGCGCGGGGATTCACTTGCACTCCGACATAAAATAGATAAGAGGTCCAATTGAACCCCTAGACAAGGAGCCCGGCATGGCAAGCGTAAACAAGGTCATACTCATCGGTAACCTAGGCGCCGACCCGGAGAAGCGGGTGACCGGCAGCGGACAGGTCGTGACGAACTTCAACATCGCCACGACGGAGCGCTGGAACGACAAGAGCGGCCAGAAGCAGGAGCGCACCGAGTGGCACCGCATCGTCGTGTGGGGCCAGCAGGCGGAGAACTGCGCCACCTACCTGAACAAGGGGCGCCCCGTATACGTCGAGGGCAACCTTCGCACGCGCAAGTGGGACGACAAGGACGGCAACACGCGCTACACCACGGAGGTGGTGGCGCAGCGCGTGCAGTTTCTGGGCTCTCCGGGCGATCGCAAGAACGGCGCCGGCACCGGCTTCAACGCCGATACGGCGAACGCCACGCCCTTCGATACGGGCGCCGGCCCCGACGACGTCCCGTTCTAAAAACGGTGACTGGCAACTGGTGACTGGCTGTAATGAAAAGTCGTCCCGTGTTATTCCGCTAGTCACTAGTAACTAGTCACTAGTCACTGCCTTCAAGGCAAGCCAGTCGCCCACGGGCTTTCGCCTCTCCAGGATGTTGAAGCGAACGCCTATCGACATGTAGACGGTGAAGTCCACCGACGGGCCGCGGCTCGTTATGTCCTCGCCGAAGCCCACCTGCCAGACCAGATCGCCCCACTCCCCGAACATGTCGCGCTCCTCGCCGCGAAAGCCCAGTATCAGATCCATAGGCACGCCGTCCCAGTCATCGAGCCCCGTCCCGTGGAAGAGCGGCGTCGATCCCTGGATCTGTATGAGAAACGCCAAGCTGGGTATTATGGATATCTCGCCGGACAACACATACGCGAACATCTGATTGTACATGTATTGATCGATGTACTCGTTGCCGCCGAGCACATAGTATCCAACGTTGACGTAACCGTGCAGGCGCTTCCAGCTCGTGTCCATGGCGACGCCAAAGCCGAAGTCCGGGCTGCCGCTGCCCAGGCCACGCGAACGGCGTCCGGTGGGGAACTTGAGGTCGGCGAAGACCGCCAGCGCCGGCCAGTCGCTGTCCTCGCCGGTGATCTGGTGCTTGACGTATATCGATATGTCGCCCAGCCCCAGGCGCACCGACGGAAAGTCGAAGCCCTGCCCGCCCGCCGCGAACGAGTAGTGGAACTCCCCGTTGGGGACCAGGTCCCTTCCGCCGTTGGGGAAGCCGAAGAACTTGTGAAAGTCCTGGATGAAGGCGTCGAGGAACCCTCCCCACATCGTGTACAGCGGTATCTCTATGCCGGCCTCGAAGCCGCGGCCGAAGCCGTAGCCGAAGTTAAGCCCCAAGCGCCAGACCTCCATGTCGAGGTCGAGCGCGGCGGCAGCGTTAGACTCCTTCTCGAAGAGATTGGAGTAAGCGGAATCTATCCTGCCCTCGAGCGTCCCCTCGGGGAGGACCTCCGCGCGCCTGGGCGTGAGCGATAGGTTCTGGAGGTAGAGCGGGTTCTGGTTGCGCGTGACCATGGGACCGAGCCCGGCCCACTCGCGCGCGTTCGCATCCGCGGAGACGAGCGTGAGCACCGCGAGGACCGCGGCGAAGATCGATGCGCGAAGCGCTCCGCGCATCAAGCCAGCTCCTGAAGGTAGCGTTCGGCGTCGATGGCGGCCATGCAGCCGGTGCCGGCGGCGGTTATCGCCTGCCTGTAGACGTTGTCCTGGCAGTCGCCCGCTGCGAAAACCCCGGGCACCGAGGTGCGCATGCTGGACTTCTCGGTGACTATGTAGCCCTGCCCGTTCATCTCGAGCTGCCCCGCGAAGGGCTTGGTGTTGGGGTCGTGGCCTATCGCTATGAAGATGCCGGCGCAGGCGATCACCCTCTTCTCCCCGGTCCCAACGTCCTTGACCTGCACGCCGGTGACCTCGCCCTCGTCGACGTCGAGTATCTCGTCGACGACCGAGTTCCAGGCGAACTCGATCTTGGGGTTCTTCTTCGCGCGCTCCTGCATGATCTTCGAGGCCCGAAGCTCGTCGCGGCGGTGGATGACCGTCACCTTGGTGCAGAAGTTCGTGAGGAATAGCGCCTCCTCGATGGCGGTGTCTCCGCCGCCCACGACGGTGACCTCCTTGCCCTTGTAGAAGAATCCGTCGCAGGTGGCGCAGGCGGAGACGCCCTTGCCGTAGAGCGCCTTCTCCGAGTCGATCCCGAGCCAGCGCGCGCTGGCGCCGGTGGCCACGACGATCGTCTGCGCCTGGACCTTTTCGCCCTCGAGCTCGATGGCGAACGGAGTGGCCTTCAGATCCACCGACTTCACCTCGCCGGACTTAAAGCGCGCGCCTACCCTCTCGGCCTGCCTTCGCATCCCGTCCATGAGCTGCGGGCCCGCCACGGGATCGGTGAAGCCCGGAAAGTTCTCGACGTCCGACGTGATGGTGAGCTGTCCGCCCGGCTGCATGCCCTCTATGACCAGCGGATTAAGGTTCGCGCGCGCGGCGTAGATGGCGGCTGTGAGCCCCGCCGCGCCGGCGCCTATGACGACTATCCTCTCTGCCATGCATCCCCCCTTGATTTGGCCCACCAATCTGGACAAGTTCGGCGCAAAAATCAACCCGATGCGGCCATTTTCCGTCCGGCGTCATAAAATCAGCGGGCCCGGCGGTCCATTATCAAAAGGATACCCGTCGGGATCTGCAAAAGCCCTGACAAACCAAGCAAATTCAAGCACTTGCATTTAAAGACCAAAGGTGAGAGCATGGCACAGTACTTGCTCTTTTTATTACGTGGTAAACTCCGACCGAGAGGTGAGCGATGAAAAGGTACGCCTTGATATTTGCCCTGGCCCTAGCGATGGGCCTTCTGCCCTTCGCGGGCGTAGCGCAGGACGAGGCCGGCAGCGCCGCGGGCGCTGAAGCGGGAGGAGATCCGGCCGCCAGCTGCGCCAGGATACAGCTGGGCGGATATGGAGAGCCGGAGGGGGCGGCCGGCTCCGGCGACGGCTACGGCGACGATTCTATCTACGAGGACGACGTCTACTACGACGATACGATGGAGGGCGACGGCACCTACGACGAGACCCTGGATGAATCCGGCTCGACGGACCTAAGCGATGTAAACCTGGAGGAGTTGGACAAGACCGAGATGGAGGAGCAGGAGCTCATGTGCGAGGAGGTCTACGAACCGGGCCCGATCATCTGCTACGAGGGCGAAACAGAGCTCGCATGCGAATTCGACGGCGTCGACGTCATCTGCCCGTACTGACATCGACCAGTTTCACAGCACCACCGCACAGATTCTATACACCCAGGCCGACACCCGCGTTGATCCCCAAGCGTTTTTTCCGGCACGCCGATTGCTAATCATATGAGCATGCTCTCGCACGTCTACTCCGCCGCCCTGCGCGGCGTCGACGCGCACATCGTCAAGGTGGAGGTCGATGTCCGCGCGCAGGGGCTGCCCAACTGGAGCATGGTGGGGCTATTGGAGACCGCCGTGCGCGAGGCGCGCGACCGCGTCGGCGCCGCCATCAGAAACTCCGGCTACGGCCTGCCCAACCGCAAGACCATCGTGAGCCTGGCGCCCGCGGACCTGCGCAAGGTGGGCGCGCACTACGACCTGGCTATCGCAGCGGGCCTGCTCGCCGCGGTGGGGATCCTCAACCAGGACGCCCGCAAGCGCTACCTGATCGCGGGCGAGCTCTCGCTCACGGGCAAGGTCCTGCCCATACACGGCTCGCTGCTGATGGCGCTGGCCGCCAAGGAGCGGGGCCTCGACGGCGTCATCGTGCCCGGGGCCAACGCCTGGGAGGCGGGGCTGGCCGAGGGGATAGAGGTGGCCGGCGCCGACTGCCTCGCGGACGTGGTCGAGTTCGTAAACGGCGAGCGCGAGGCACGCGTGCGCCGCGCGCCGGCGCCCGCCGCCGCGCCCTCTAGCGCGCACGACATGGCGGAGGTGCGAGGCCAGCCCTTCGCCAAGCGCGGCCTGGAGATCGCCGCCGCGGGCGGGCACAACGTGGCGATGGTGGGCCCACCGGGCACGGGCAAGACGATGCTCGCCGAGCGCCTGCCCACTATAATGCCGAACCTCACCCCGCGCGAGGCGCTGGAGGTCCTCAAGATCCGGAGCTGGCACGGGCTCCTCGACGAGAAGGCGGGGCTGCCCACCGAGCGCCCCTTCCGCGCCCCGCACCACTCGGCATCCTATTCGGGCCTAATTGGCGGCGGCATGGCCGGCACGCCCAGGCTGGGCGAGATATCGCTGGCGCACAACGGCGTGCTCTTCCTGGACGAGACAGCCGAATTCCGTCGCGACGTGCTGGAGGTCCTGAGGCAGCCGATGGAGTCGGGGCTGATCAGGATCGTGCGCGCGGGCGTGAGCATCACCTACCCCGCGCGCTTCATGCTCGTGTGCGCCTTCAACCCCTGCCCGTGCGGCTACTACGCGCACCCGCAGAGGCAGTGCAACTGCAGCGTGCTGCAGATACGCAAGTACCGCGCGAAGCTCTCCGGCCCTCTGATCGACCGCATCGACCTAAACCTTGAGGTGGCGCCGCCGCCCCACGAGGCGATACTCGAAGGGATCCCCGAGGAGAGCTCCGAGGAGATAAGGCGGAGGGTGCTCGCCGCAAGGGGGCTGCAGGCCCAGCGCTACGGGGACGCGTCGTCCACGAATGCGCAGCTCAAGGGCCGGGCGATCATGAAGCATCTGAAGCTCGGCAAGCAGCAGCAGGCGTTCATGGCCGCCGCCGCGGGCAAGTCGCACCTCTCCGCGCGCTCGATGCACCGGGTGCTCAAGGTCGCGCGCACGATCGCAGACCTCGAGGGCGCGGACCAGATCGGCACGCCGCACATAGCCGAGGCGATGCAGTTTCGGACTTCGATGGAGGATATATGAAGGTTCGCCGCTGAGGACTATCCTCTCTTGGAGCAGGGCAGCAGGATAGAAAACCTCGTCCCCCTCCCCAGCTCGCTCTCGACCCAGATGCACCCGCCGTGCATCTGCACGTACTCGCGCGCGAGCGCGAGCCCCAGACCCACGCCTCCGTAGGAGCGCGTCTCGCTGCCGTCGACCTGCTGAAAGAGATCGAAGATGCGATCGTGATTCTCCGGGTCGATGCCGATGCCGGAGTCCTCTACCACGATGTGAAGGCCGCCGTGCCTGAACGCATCGCTCGAACTCCCTGGGCGAGAGCGGTCCGGGACGGAGCCGGCTATCTCATCCCAGCTCGAGAAGTGGCGGGCGGTGAGCCCCACCGTGCCCTCCCGCGGGGTGAACTTCGCCGCGTTCGACAGCAGGTTCAGAAGCGCCTGCTGTATCTTGCCCTCGTCCCCATCGACGGCGGGCAGCATCCCAGGGACCTCCGAACGAAACTCGAGCCCCTTCTTCCTGGCTATGGGCGTCATCGTCCTTGAGACCCGGGCCAGCGTCTGCGCCGGGTCGAAGCTGGCCTTCTCCAGTCGGAACTTCCCTGAGTCGATCTTGGTGAGAGCCAGTATCCCGTTTATCATGTCAAGGAGGCTGGCCGCGTTGTGCAGTATCTCCTCGAGCGTCTCTTTCTGATCGCTCTCGAGCTTCCCGTAGATGCCCTCGCTTAACATCTCGGAGAAGCCTATGATGGCCGTAAGAGGTGTGCGCAACTCGTGGCTCATGATTGCCAAAAAATCCGACTTCACCTTGCACGCCTTCTGCAATTCTTCGTTGGTCCTCGTGAGGTCGTCGTACGATGCGCGCAGCTTCGCGACCATCTCGTTGAAGGAGCCGGCCAGCTCCTGGATCTCGTCGCCGGTCTCTATGTCGACCCTGACGCCCAGATCGCCCGCCGCCATGGCCTCCGTGGCCCTGCGCAGCCTGTTCACGGGCTTGGCTATGAGGCCCGCCAGCCCAGCCCCGACGAGTATGCTGGCGGCTATGGCGCCCAGCATGACCAGCGCGATCACGCCCAGGGTCTTGGGATGGGGAAGCAGGTGGCTGATCGCAAACGCGAGCGTCAGCCCGAACAGCAGTATGACGAGCACGATGGCCGTGGTGATCTTGTTCCTGAGGCTCGCCCTTCTCTCCATGTCCCACCTATCTCAGAAAGGGGAAGGTCAAAACGAACAACGCTATCACTACCAGCCAGCACGCCAGGCCAAGCACCAAAGGCGCGCCGCCTGCATTTATCATCCTCTTGAGGTCGACCGTGAGGCCGATGCTGGTGAGCGCGATCGTGAAGAATATGCCCGCCCAGGGTCTGAGCGCCGGCGTCAGCCTCGCCGCGCCCGGGACGAACGACATCGCCAGCCCCACGCCGACGAAGGCCCACAAAAACCACGGTATGCGTTTCACGATAGACCGCTTCGTCCGGACCGAGCCCCTTCCGGAACGCCAGAGCAGGTACCCCAGGACCGGTATGATCAGGGCGGTGCGGGCCATCTTGATCGAAAGCGCGAGCCTCAAGCACCCCTCGCCGAATGCGGCGGCCGCGCTCTTGACTATACCGGTCATGTGAAGCGTCGTCGCGCACAGCACCGCGTATCTGGTCTCGTCGAAGTGGAAGTAGGCGATCGTGAGCGGGCAGAGGATCATACCGAAGAGCCCGAATATGGTGATCGTGATCAGGCTCGAGCCTGCGTCCTCGGAGTCGGCGTCGACCACAGACGTCGCGACGGCGATGGCGGATGCGCCGCAGATGGCCGTGCCTATGCCCATCAAAAGCGAGTTGGGCTCGCGCATGCGCAGCCTCCGCCCGAGATACACCGCGACCACGAAGACGAGCACGGTCGCCGCCAAGAGCTGTATCCAGACTACGCCGGAGACCTCGGTGAGCCTGTTGAACTTGAGGTTGATGCCGTAGAAGATGACACCGAGGGGGATGAATATCTTGGGCGCCAGGGCCAGGCCGGGCAGGAAGCGCGCACGGTCTCCCACGATCGTTCGCACGATCATGCCCAGGATTATGCCGACCACCAGCGCGTCGACCGCCTCGTGCGTCCTGGAGACGATGTAGGCTGCGAGGCCCAGCACGACGGCCAATATGAATCCCGCGCAACAGCCCTTCAGAGAGTTCACGATGCCCCCCTAGGCTTCCCCCGACCGCCGGAGCACCGCGACAAGATGACATCGTACATGAATGATATCAAGTGCTAATAGCCCGGCGCCCTCAGTTGTACCAGACCGCGTAACCGCGAGCCCGGAGCCTCTGGGCGATGGCCTCCTCCATGTTCTCCGCCCTCTCCCGGCTCGAGATCGGGTTGTACCTCTCGTAGAGGTCCGGCCTGAGCCGCCGCCCGTACCTCCTCGCATAGCGGTTTGCCTTGTAGCCTTCCTTGTGCTGTTCGAAGCGCTCCTCGGGCATGGCGGCGGTCTGCCCTACATAGAGGCAGTTCATGCCCTCGACGTAGTCCGGGTTGGCCTCCCTGAACTTCCTCACATCGAGGACTTCGGGATCCAGCTCGATCACGTATATGTTGTATCTGGCCCTTCTCATGGCTCTTGCCCGCCCGATCTTACAGAATTAATACCATCGCGTCCACAGGCACGCGACTTGCGCTTTCAAGCCTTGCAAAGTGGCAGTCGTCTGTCCTAGAAAGCCGGACCGGAGGAGATATATGAGGAAATTTATCGCATCGTTCATCGCGCTGGCTCTTGTTTTGGCCTTCGCGCCGTCCATCCAGGCAAGGACCCTTCAGGAGATCGAGCAGAGGGTCGCCGAGCTCGAGCAGGAGGCCGAAGGAGCGAGCCTGCAGAGGCGCACGGAGATCATGCAGGAGCTGCTGCAGCTCCAGAACGAGGCGATGCAGGCGGCCATAGACCAGATGGGAAACATGGAGGGTTTGAGCGGCATCAGCGTACAGCCCGCTGCCACGCCGGAGGAGGAGGCCAAGCGCCGCCGCGACATCATCAACGCGCAGTTTAGGAACTTCAAGCAAACCAGGCCCCGCAAGAACACATCGCAGAAGATCGAGATGCCCGAGGCCTTCCCGCTGAAGGGGCTCATCGTCGTAAACGGCGGCGAGAAGAGCAAGCCCTACAGGGGCTGGATCTGGACCGACTTCAGCTACACGGTCGTGGAGGAGTTCGTGGGCAACCTGATCGTGAAGCACGAATACGACCTCAAGCGAGCCAAGTTCACAGGCAAGAAGAACTACGCCCTGGACACGATCTCCGACGGGATCAGGTCAAACGTGGCCGGCCGCAAGTGCATCAGGGCCAGCGCGGCGCTCCCGGGCCGCTGCACGCGCTGGGAGAACATCTCGCGCTCCGACATCGCGGATGAGAACCGCTACCACAACATACACGACTGGGTCCTCATGGGCGGCTCCGAGGGGGGCAGGATGAAGATAAAGGCCGAGTCCCCTACGGTGGTCTTCCGCTCCCAGAACCGAAAGGCGACCGGCGGCCTGGGCTGCTTCGGCGCCGAGTTCGAGATGAGCAAGGGCGAGTTCGAAAACCTCCTCGACCGCGACGAGATCAGGCTGACCAAGCACATCGGCAGGAGCTCTCAGGCCACGCCGGGCTGCAAACCGGGCTCGATACTGACGCTGTATCTGTACGCCAAGACGCCGGAGTGCTACATCCAGTACACCACCGACCCCACCCTCATCTACGGCTGCGACGGCGGCGAGGGGATCGTGCCTCCGGTGGGCCTCAAGGCCAACCTCAAGAAGGGCACGGCGCAGAGCTACAAGTGGTCGATCTCCGAGGGCGCGGACAAGGTGAAGTTTCTGACCGGCGACAACCCGACCACGCGCAAAGCGGACATCAAGGCGATCTCAAGCAGCGGCCAGAAGGGGGACGTGGGCATAGAGGTGGAGATAAAGAGGACCGACGGCACGCGCTGCGTGGCCACGCTGCGCAAGACCGCCAAGAAGCCATCGGCGCTCCGAAGGCTGGGCGACTCGGAGGCCTCCTCGTTCGACATCACGCCCTTCATCGACTTCACCGCGGAGTGCGCCAAGCCCTCCGGCTGCATCAAGTCGCCGATACCCATCCCCGGCAACCCGGACATAGGCTCCGGCTACGCAAGGATCTCGGTCAACCAGGTGCTCGACCAGTTCTATGAGCCGATCCTTCGCGATCCGATGCTGTGGAAGGAGAAGCGCTGGATGATGGTGGACCAGGGCGGCACGCAGACGCGCATCGACATACCCACGCTCGACGAGAGCCCGAGCGGCACGCAGATACCGATCGTGCCGGGCCAGTCCGCCCCGACCCTCACCATGCACTCGAACCACGGCATGACCGAGGGGGGCGGCCTCCTGCTGGACACGCTGGCCATCATGTACCCGGTGGGAACGAGCATGCACCCGCAGACGAACTTCAAGATCAATCAGAACATAAAGATATTCGACTGCGCGGTCGGCAAGTGCGTGCAGCACTTCAAGAAGAGCGACGCCACGCACACCTGCCAGGCGCCGTAGGCGGCTCAGATCCCGCGCCTTACAGGCTCAATCGAGAATGCGCTCGTAGACCGCCAGATCGGAAGCGGAAAAGAGGACGAACACGACCCTCTCCAGCCCGGAGTTGTCGGCGACAAAATCCCTGACCGTCCTGACGGCTATCTGCGCCGCCTCCTCTATCGGATATCCGTAGGCGCCGGTGGAGATCGAGGGGAATGCGATCGTCCTGAGGCCGTTGTCCAGCGCTAACCTCAGCGAGCTCTCGTAGCAGCTCGCCAGAAGCCCTGCCTCTCCGCGATCGCCCCCGTGCCAGACCGGACCCACGGCGTGTATGACGTGGCGCGCAGGCAGATCGTAGCCCTTCGTGATCTTGGCGCCGCCGGTCTCGCAGCCCCCCAGCGTCCTGCACTCGGCCAGGAGCTCCGGCCCTGCCTTGCGGTGGATCGCGCCGTCCACACCGCCGCCGCCCAGGAGCGAGCGGTTGGCCGCGTTGACTATGGCGTCGACCTCAATTCTCGTTATATCGTCGTGCACCGCAAATATTCGGACCATGCCCCCTTCTATGCAATCCGCAGCCTCATTACAAGGTAAAGGACCAGCCTACGACTGGTGGAAAACGGTATGGCCTTATGCTATAGTCCCGAAAAATCACCGATACGAAGGGGGACAAGATGAAGAGAATGGCTCTCACGATTATCTCCTGTGCGATCGCTGCGGTAGCGATTTCATCCATAGTCGCCTGTTCGGGCTCCAAGACCTCCTGCCGGAAAAAGATCGTCCCTCCGGCCCTGGACAACAACCCGCAGATGGACATGATACTGACCAACCGGCGTCCCATCCTCTCGGTGGGCAACCCCGCCGGCATGGAGGGCGAGTATACGCTGACTATGGAGATATCGGCCGACCCGGGTTTTCCGCGCGACCAGACGATCTCCTACGATGGCATAAAGCCCCAGAGCGAGCACATATCTGAAAAGCAGATCGAGGCCGACGACGAGCTGGCGGACGGGACTTATCACTGGAGGGTTCGGACGGTCGCAGCCGACGGCCGCGAGAGCGAATGGGCTAAGACGCGCTTCCACGTGGACGTTAAAAATTCGCGCACCTTCTCAGGCTTCCTGCGGGCGCCGGTCAAGTCCGTGAGCGTCTCCGGCGGAGAGGACCCGAAGAACATAATCGACTGGAACGACGAGGGTCAGGCGACGTATTGGTGCAGCGAACCGCGCGCGGCCGGCGAGGAGTTCTCATGGGTCGTCCTCGACATGGGCAGGCCCATGCCAGTTGCGCGCTTCTGGATGCTGTCGACGAGGAAAACTTCGCTGGCGCCGGGGTGGCTGACCGATTTCGTCTGGCAGGCGAGCGACGACCTCACGACGTGGAAGGACATCCCCGGCACCGAGGTCAAGGGCAACGACACCTACGTGAACATCATCGACTTCGAGCCGGTCGGGGCGCGCTACTACCGCCTGGCCATTCGATCGCAGAACTCGCTGCAGGCGCAGATAAACGCGATCATCCCCTACGTGAAGGGGGATCCAGCGGTGCCCGCGGTGCCCGACGAGGACTACGTCCTCATTGTGGGCAATCAGATGAACGGCTTCACCTACACGCAGCTGGCCAAATTCGTCGAGGCGCGCGGCCTGAAGAGCGTGACCATTCCCCACTACGAGATGTCTCTCAAGGTCCTGAAGAGCCTGAGCCGCAGGCCCACGGCGATCATCTTCAGCGGCAACAACGCCGATTGGCAGTACCTGCCTCTGTTCGAGTACTACGGGGAGTGGCAGATCTACCGCGAGGTAAACGACATACCGATGATGGGCATATGCGCAGGCAACGAGTTCTTCGCCATGGCCTACGGCGTCAGCTTCTCGCAATGGATGGGGTGGTTCGCCGACACCATGTTCCGCATAAGCGAAGACGATACTCCGCAGAAGGTCAAGATCCTCCCCGAGTTCGAGAAGGACCCGATATTCGAAGGCGTCCCCAACCCCTTCCAGGCGGTGGAGATACACAGCTGGGCAATAAGCCCTCTCTTTTTGAAGGACGACAGGTACGAGGAATTCAAGAAGACGGCTGAGAGCTCCTACATACAGGCGATCAAGAGCGTGCAAAGGCCCATCTACTCCGAACAGTTTCACGGGGCCGTGGTCAACGACTACAACCAGAGCGGAACCTATCTCGCCAACTTTCTAAAGATAGCCAGAAACCGCGCGAAGGCTGAGTGAATCAGGTCAGAACCGGAGGGCGGAAGAAGACGGTGTGCGAATACTCGCTGATGAATCGCCCGTACCTCGACTCCTTCTCCTTGTAGAGCTTCTCGAAATCTTTCTCGGGGTAGTGCCCCAGGCAGGAGGAGACCGTCCTGACGAAGTCGTTGCACTCCGCGCTCCTGCCCTCCTTCTTGGCCAGGAAGGCGCGGGAGAGGTACTCGAGCGTCTGAAAGGTGTTGGCGACGACGAAGGCATTCTTCCTGCCGTAGTACTCCGTCAGCACCTGCTCGATTATGTGCTGGCTGGTGATCACGTTGACGTTCTTGTGGAACATCTGTTTTCTCACCTTCTGATAGCCGATCGGCAGATAGAAGGTCTCCAGCTCACCCCTGTAGCGAACCTCCCAGGTGAGCGTGTCGAACTCCTCCTTGAACTTCCTTATGTCCTGGCTCAGCTTCGCATAGTGCGGCACCACGAAAAGGCCGCTCATCCTCTCGGAGGAGAAGCTGTCGATGACGTCTATCAGCAGCTTGTCCTTTGCCTCGTTGAAGCGCGATCCGGACGACAGGTAGAGCGTTTTCTCGCCTAACGTCCAGTGGACGTCCAGCGCGCCGAAGGCGTAGCCCATCACCTCGGCGATGTGGTGGCAGAGGTAGTTGGAGTTGATCAGCTGGTAGACTATGTGATGGTTGTAGGAGTAGATGTCCGGTTTCGACAGGAAGATCATGCGAGCCAGCGAGTCGAACTTGTCCCTGTCGCACAGCGCGCCCTTGCTGCCGCAGAAGCGGCGGCCCAGGTAGAAGTCCTCTATGGATATGCAGGCATCCTTCAGCCTGTGGTTGAGGTATGCGTGGCTCCCGTGGACCTTTACGGTCAGCAAGATCGGCGTGCACAGCTTCTTCACACCCTCGCCGAATATCCCTCTGCCGAAGGAGTTTATCTGGAAGCAGACCAGCTGATATGTGTGACGATCGATGGGGATGACGTGGGCGAAGCCGTCGCGGCAGTAGACCGAGTCGTCGTCCGCCGGCTCCGTCACGGAGAGCATTTCGCCTATGAAGGCGTCGAACTGCGCCCGGGTCAAACCCTTCTTGAAGCCGGAGATGCGTTTCTTCGCCTCACGCCTGAACGTGTCGTATCTCTTCTTGAGCATGCAAACACCTCACTGGCACCGACACCAAGACTCGTGATGTCCAAGTATGCCGCGACGACCTCCGTGACGGATCACCCCTCAGGACAGGAGCACTGGCCGCTGCAGCCGCTGACGCTGCAGACCGGCTGCGGCTCGCCGCCGCAGGTGTCACCCTCGTCTGTCGTGAACTCGTAGGAGTTGCAGGACTGGGCGGCGGCGAAGGCAGCGCAGCTGGCCTCGCTGTCGCACGGATAGGCCGGCACCTCGTTGATGCAGATCCCGCATTCGCACGAGCTGGTGGATGAGCTGCCCCCGCATCCGGATAGAAATCCGGCCGTCGACATGAAAGCTAAGATCACGAGCACTTGCACAACTCTCGAAAGATTCATCGCACGCCCCCCCGAAATATATCAGCATCGACGTTATAGTTTGGACCCTCGGGACAAGGTAAGGATAAAGCCTCAACAAATCAACAGATTTGATCGAGTTTCGGCGATGCCACCAGACCGCTCAGCTCGGCGTGATGGCATAGGAGGCGCGGAAGATGCCCTTGCCCGGGAGGGCGACAATGCCCAACTTCTCCTTGATGCTCCCCGAGGCGTTGTGGAGATCGCCCACTCCGCACCAGGGCTCGAGGCAGACGAAGTCGGCGCCGGGCTTGGCCCATATGCCGAAGTGGGAAAAGTTGCTGGAGAGCATGGACATGGTCACGCCGTGGCCGGTCCCCGGATTTTGCAGCCTCACCCGCTTGAATTTGATGTTTCTCAGTACGATCGCGTCTCGGTCGAACATATCGCGCACAAGAGGGATCTCCCGACTGTTCCGAAGGAAGGGCTCCGCGTGTGGGGCTATTATCCCGTCCTCGAGGAAGTATCGATCCAGCTTCACATCTTCATCCCACATGAGGCTGTAATCGTCATAGCGCTCGTGCGGCAGCAGCGGCACCCTGAAGCCCGGGTGGGCGCCGATCGAGAAGTACATCGGCTCATCGTCCAGGTTCTCCACGTGATACCCGACCTGCAGCTCATCGTCATTCAGGACGTACGCTATCATCAGCTCGAACTTGAAGGGATAGCTCTTGAGGGTCTCCTCGTCGTGCCGGAGTTTGAAGAAGATGCTCTCGCCGGGCGTCTTGTCTATCATCTCAAAACGCATCTTCCGCGCCAGGCCGTGCTGGTTCATGCGATAGGTCTTGCCCCTGTATGTATACTGATCGCCCTTCAGTCGTCCGACGATGGGAAAGAGGACCGGCGCATGTTTTCCCCAGAACTTTGGGTTGCCCTGCCACAGGTACTCCAGCCCCGTTCGGTCCGACCACAGGCTCGTGAGCTCGGCGCCCACGTTCTTGACGTCGATCCTGAGGATGCCGTTGGAGAGCGTGTGGCGATCGCCCGCATCGCCTCCCCCTCCCGCCGGCGGCGCGCCCGCGATGCTGCCCGCCCTGTTCCCTGTGGAGGAGCCGCCGGAGGCCATGCGCCATGCTCGGGGATCCCCAGCCCCCGGAGCGATCAGGCGCCCCGGAATGCCGCCGATCTGCAGTCCAGGCGTATGGGCCGGGACGAACTGCGTGGCGTTGATGAACCGCTGTGGGGCCACAGGGGAAAGCCCTCTGATAACCATATCTTACCTCTCTTTTGGGGAAATTCTTACATTATAAGACACAGCTCTGTCAAGCGCGGCCTGTGTTCATGCATGCCGGCAAGGAACCACGCCATGCCTCGTTCACTGCGTGCAGGTGGAGCAGTCGTCGGAGATGGCGCAGACCTCCTCCGCGGAACCCGAGGTCACAGTAGCGGTGCCGGTGCAAGCGCCGTCCGCAGCACCCTCCGCAGTCAATGTGCCGTTGAAACCAAAATCCCCAAGATCGATCGATCCCGACGCGTCTCCTGTAACATCTGGACCGTTAGAGAACGAGCCAATGAAGGTGCCACTCACACCGGCATCGTTGCCCTCCCCGCTGCCGGAAAAGACAGCGCCCGCAGTGCCGTTCATCGTGAGCACGTAGGTCGTCGAGCCTATGGTTATTGTCCTGGCACAGTCCACGTAGGACAGGGCCATCGTGGACACTATGGAGGAGCAGCTCCAGCTGGTCTCGCTGCCCGTGCAGTTCGCCTCCATCTCCCCCACCACCCCTATCGTTCCGCTGGTCTCGCACTCGTGGGTGCTGTTGATGGTGGTCTGGGAGGTCTCCTTGACCACCATCGCGGCCGGCAGGAGATTGCCCAGGGCGTTCTCAGTGGCCTCTCCCGCTGCGGACATCGATTCGTTGGCAACGCTCACGGATATGGCCTTCGTCGCATCCGAAGTAGCCGTAGGCGCGGGACTACCGCCACCGCCGCCGCAGGACGCGACCGTCGCTATCAGCGCCGAGACCGCCAGATGCCTTGAGATCCTCATACCCCCTCCTCGTCTGGTCAACTTCAAGTCCCGACTATAGCATATCCATCGCCTCTTCCAAACTGACAGAATACGCCACCGATTTCAGCCTGATTTTTCCAGCGATATCGATGGATTGTGCAGGCAGACCCCGTCTTATATTATCTTGAAGATGTGCATGGGAAGCGTCGAACGCCCCATAGCGCCGCCCATGAACAGCGCCGAGGATGCGTCGATATGGTGGAGCGAACGGGTCGCCAGTTCCACGGGGACCCTGGACTGCGGCTCCCTGTCGAAACGCCCGACGATCTCGCCGAGATTTTTGTTTTCAAAAAATTTAGAGATACGCTGGACAAGAAGTCGGCCTTACACTGCCAACGCGCTGAACAGAACAATCACCAACTTTTCAACTACTTCGCGAACCTGCTTCATAGTGTTTTTTAAAATCATAATTAAGCAGGTTCGTTGGGTGTTCTTACCTCACCCCTGCCACCGGCTGCATCTGCGGGTCGCAGCGGCCGCCTACGGTCACCGCCCTCTTCTTGCCGCTGCCCCTGCAGTCCTCGCCTCGGTCCTCGATTTTGCATTTGATCGCGGCGGCGGTCCCGGAGCGCGCCCACCAGGGCGCCTTTCTGTAGCGGCGCACGTTTTTGAACCCGCACGACCGCGAAACGCCGTAGGGCAGACACGCCTTGGATGCTCCGAGCCTCACCTTCCTCGCGTCCACGACGAAGCCCGGATAGTTGTCGACTATCGATGTCACGTCGTGGTCCCTCTGCGCGTCGAGCTCGAACTCCTTGAAGAGGTAGCCGCCACCCACCTTCTTGCCCACCTGAATGCGCGTGTTGGCGATGAGTGCGAAGTCCCCGCCCTTTCTCGCCACCGCGCCGGTCATGTACTCGACGCGCCGGTGGTTGGGGAAGCACTTGCCCATCGCCGGCGGGTGGTAGTAGTGCCTCAGCCCCTTGAGGAGGCCAAAGGAGGTACCTGGAAAGACCTCGGCCAGCGCCCCGTCCCCCTCGAAGAGGATCTTCTCCACATCGTAAACGTTCTGCTCGTACATCCGGCGTATCCGCTGATAGTAGGCGACATTGAAGTCGGGCGCGCCCTCGCCCTCGGTGGGAATCGACTCGGCGCTCAGATCCTCGCGCAAGAAACACGATGCGATGCCGGATATCTGCGTCAGGTATTCGTCCCAGATGTTGTACTGCGACACCTTCGTGGCGACCCCCTCGTAGTCGCCGGGAAAGCCGCAGCCCTGCGAGCGCTGGCACGCCGCGCCCCCGCGGTTCTTGATCGAGAGCGCCACCACGTTTCGCTCACACGCGCCGTAGGCGCTGCAGCCGCGGTCGAGATGGCCCTCGTAGAGGGCGGTGCGCATCACGATGTCCAGCTGCCTCGCCCGGTCCAGGCTGTCCGCGGGCCAGCGGCCCCCGTTCTTCGACACGAAGCGCCCCCACGCGCGCGTAAGCGACTCCCTGCGGCCTATGAGCGTGCGATCGGATTCTGCACACTCCTTGGAATTGTGGAAGGCGCGGACGATATCGTAGAGGCCCGCGCCCTTTCCCCCCTTCGCCTTGAACTTCGGCCCTCCGCTTGGAGAAGGGTCGAAGAACGGCTCCTTGCCAAGGGCATACATCCTGCGGATGTCCATGCCGTGCTTCACGTTCTTCCCGCAGTGGTGGTTGGGCACCCTCATGGAGTTGCGCTGTGCGACAATGTCCTCGAAGCTCTTGGACGATTCGTAGGTCACCTTGCGCGAATCGACGACGACCTCGAATCCGACGTGGGGAGTCCCGCTTTTGTCGGTCAGCGGTCTGCCGTCCCTGACGACGAGGCATGGCACGACGGAGCTGCCCTGGGCCAGATAGCCCGCGGGCCTTCTGGCCCCGCTTCGCTCAAATGAGTCTATCGTGTAGTAGGGGACGTCGAGCGCGCCGTTGAAGGTGTAGAGTGTCATCACGGGCGTCGCGGGGATCTCGGCCCGAGCCTGCGCCGAGGCCAGGAGAGAAGCGAGCGCCGCCGCAGCGCATATAAATACGGAGCTGATGTGGCGCATCACCCTCTCCCCCGCTTCGCCATCCCCCTGCCCACGCTATAGGCCTTCGCGATGAAATCCCCTATCCTTCGATACTCCTTCACCGGGGTCGTGGTGTAGACGAAGGCGTCCATGCGGTCGATGTCGGGCTTGCCGTCCTTGAGGCACGACTCCGCTGCGTGGATCTCCTCGACCTTCGCTATAACGAGCACGTGGCTCCCGAGATCTATCTTGTCGTGTACGCTGCACTCGAAGTTGACGGGACACTGCGCGATCATGGGCGCGGTCTCGAGCTTCCCGTAGAAGGGCTCGAAGCCGCACGCGGCGACCTTGTCGACCTTGGAGCCCGATTCGATGCCGCAGTAGTCGGTCTGCTCCACCAGGCTCGCCGGCGGCAGACAGAACGACAGAGTGCCGTTCTCCTCTATACCCTTGAGCGTGTAGCGCGTGTGCCTTATGGGGACGGTCAACATCAGCGGCTCGGCACAGCCCACGCCCGACCACGCCGCCGTGAGAAAGTTGGCCTTGCCGCCCACGTTCGCGCCGACAAGAAATACCGGCATCGCCGGCGCGCTGTGTATCATCCCCTTCAGACCGATGGCGATCTGCTTCATGCCGCCCCCCTTTTGGATGCCTAAGATACTCGATCGCAGCCCGAGACTCCACCACGAATTGGTCTATTGACCCCTTGCCCCGCACCTGCAATTCTCGCCAGGATGGGCGTTAAACTGATCTCAGGCCCGATAAACTCGGGCAAAACGGCAGAGGCGCTAAAGCTGCTGTCGAGGTGCGATCCGGGGCGGACCGGCACGATCGTGGTGCCGGACCGTGCGATCGCCGCCGACCTCAGGAGGAGATTTTCCGAAGACCTGAAGGGCTCCTTTAAGGCCGTCCGCGGCGACGCCGTCCAGGACTGGCGGGGCTTCGTTCGCGCGCTCGCCCGCCCCGCCCTCCCGGTGGCCACCCCGCAGCACTGTGCGATGATGATGCTGGGGCTCCTTCCTAAGCTTAAGCTCTCCTACTTCGGAAGGCCCATCCGTTCGTATGCGCTGGCGCGAGGGCTGGCGCAGACCATAATCAAGCTCAAGGCGAACCTGGTCGGGCCATCTGATTTGGCCGAGATACTGGATTCGCTCGGCTGCCGCCGCCCGCGCGAGCGCGACCTGGTCGCCGCGTACCGCGCCTACGACAAGTGGCTCACCGGTGCGGGCCTACTCGACGAGGGGGACCTGACGCTGCTGGCGATGAAAAACGCGCTCGAGGGAAATCTGGGCGGGCTCGCGACGATCGTATTCGACGAGTTCGCGATGCCGACGCCCGGGCAGCTCGCCATGGCACGCGCGCTGGGAAAGGCCGCGGAGGTCCATGTCACCTGCCCTACGGCGCATGGCGGGGATGAGCAGTTCTTCGCCGAGTGGCTGGCCCGCGCGCGCGACACCTGGCTGGCCGCATGCGAGGAGGAGGTCCGCCTTGCGGCGCCGGAGCCGGTCCGTCCGAAGGTGGAGATCGTCCGCGCCTCCTCGCCCGCACAGGAGGCGCGACACGTCGCGCTGATGGTGGCGGACGAGGGGCCGGGCTGCGTCGTGGCGTCGAGTCCCGGCGACAGCTTCACGGAGTGGTATCTCAGCGAGGCGCACTCGATGGGGCTTTTGCCCGAACACCCCACTCTCGACGGCGCGAACGGCTCGACGCTGGCGCACACTATCACCTCTCGGGAGATCGTGGAGAGGCTGCCCGCCAAGGCGCTTATCCAGCGGCACGTGGACGCGATGTTCGAACTGGCCGACGTGAAGACCAAGGCGCGCGGATGGATCCGAGGGCTCAAGGAGCGGCGCGGCCACGGCAGGGTCGCGGCGCGCAACCTCACGGCTACGGCCATCGTCGAGGAAACCCTCCGCGGGCTCGCTGTGGCGGCCCCCCTCACGGGGAGGACGGAGATCACGCGCGAGCAGTTCGCACAGCTTTTGTCCGACGAACTGAGCCGCAAGACGGCGCCGTCGACGATGGTGGAGTCGGTGCTGCCCTTCAGGGCACACAGGCTGGGCACGCCTTTCGCGACCGAGGCGCCCCGCCTGATCGTGCCGCGCATGGTCGAAGGCGGCTTTCCGACCGGCGCAGGCGAGACGCTCTTCTTCGGCGACTGGGAGGAGGAGTCGATCCGCCGGATCTTCCCCGACGCGGAGGAGCAGCATGCGCGCGAGGCCTACGCGTTTGAGACGATGCTGTGCAAATGCGGCGGCCTGGTGACGCTGGCGATGCCCAGGGTCACCGACGGCGGCTCCGAGACGATCCCCTCCCCGTTCGCCGACCGATTCCTGAAGGGCCGCGAGCCAAGGGCGCTGCCTCCCTGCATCCTCGACCGCACCTCGCTCGGCCGCGACATGGACGCGCTCGCGCGCGCCTTCGACGTCGAGTCGGCCAGAATGGCGGGCTACTCCGAGGATACGCCGTTTGCACCTTACATGGGGATCCTGGGCTCCGACGAGGCCCGGGGGCTCGTGAGACGGCGCTTCACGGAAGGCGAGATGAGCCCCACGTCCCTGGAGAGATACGCCAACTGCCCCTTCTCCTTCTTCGCCAGGGACGTCCTGAGAGTTAAAGAACCGCTTGAGGATACCCCGCAAATCCGTAGGCTCGACAGGGGAAAGCTAGTGCACGAGGTGTTGACCAGGTATTACAAGAGCCAGCAAAGCCAGCAAAGCCAGCAAGGCAAGCAACGTATCGAAAGAATCGTGCGGGAGATCGTCCAAGAGGTCTGGGCCGAGGGCGCAGGCGGGCTCGAGTATGTGAAACCGGGACTCAAGCAGCGCGAGCTCGCCCAGATCGCCGACATGGCGCTGTGCGTGATCCGCGCCGAGACGGCGGAGGCCGCGCGCCTCCCCTCGCCGCTCAAACCCTCCGCCTTCGAGTGGGAGTTCGGCCGCGAACAGGGCAACGCCCTTCAGATCGAAATCGAGGGGGACGAGCCGCTGTCCGTCCGCGGACGAGTGGACCGGGTCGATCTCGACTCCGACGGCAGCAGGTTTTTGGTGATCGACTACAAGAGCGGCGGCGCGGAGCAGGTCGCGGGCCGCGTCGAGTCGGGAAGGCATTTGCAGCTCCCCCTCTACATAGCCGCGGTGAGGCGCGGGCTCTACCCGGACGCGATGGCGCTGGGGGGGCTGCTGCTCGTGATAAGGGATATCGAGGAGTCCGGCGACGCAAAGAAGACGCCCGGCAAGACGAAGGGCCTGGTGCTCAAGGCGTTCGACGGAAGCTGCTACAGCGTAGGCAGGTCGCATTCGAAGATGGACGAGGACAGGCTCTGGGAGCTCATTGCGGCCGCCGAGACGAGGTCGGCGGAGTACGCGTCAAGGATACGCGGGGGGATCTTCCCGGCCGCGGACGATGCGGACTGCGACTGGTGCGAGTATGGAGACATCTGCAGGCAAAAAGGAGTTTCGGCCGACTGAGGCGCAGGCGCGCGCGATAGAGGGCGCCCTGGAGTCCATGGCGGTCGACGCCGCCGCGGGCTCGGGCAAGACCGCGGTCCTGGTGCGCCGTATACTCGCGATCGCGGAGTCCGACTGGGCGAAGCTGGGCGAGATACTCGCCATAACCTTCACCGAGAAGGCCGCTGGCGAGTTCCGCGCCAAGCTCAGACCGCACGTGCCGGGGGACCAGCGCTACAGGCTCCAGGCCGCGTGGATAGGCACCTTCCACTCCTTCTGCGCAAGGCTCCTGCGCCGCTTCGGGCCGGCGATCGGCCTCGACCCGTCATTCGAGCTGCTCGACGAGAACGCCGCCGGCATGGAGGCGCGGAGCAGCGTGCGCGACACGCTGCTTCGCCTCCTCGAGGAGGGCGACGCCGATGCGGAGACGCTCGTGGAGGAGGCGGGCTTCGGCGACGCGATAGGGGCGCTCGAGGAGCTCATCGCATTCCGTTGGCACGCTGACGCGGCGCTCGAGGAGCGCACGGAGTGCGACGAGTGGGAGGCCGGCCTCCTGGGCGCGCTCAAAAGCGTTTTCGCCCGCGCGCGCGGCGATTACCTCGCGAGGCTTTGCGAGCTCGCCGCACTCGACTTCCAGGAGCTGGAGATACGCGCGCTGGAGCTCCTCGAGAACGAAGGCGCGGCGAAGTCCTGCCGGGCGATGTTCAGATATATCCTGGTCGACGAGTACCAGGACACCAACGACATCCAGACCGAGCTCGTGCGGAGGCTGTACGACCCCGCCTCCAACCGACTCTTCATCGTCGGCGATGAGGCGCAGTCGATCTACCGCTTCCGCGGCGCCAACGTAGCGTGCTTCGCCAAGGTGCGAAGGCTGATCGAAAGCAGGCAGGGCAGCACGCTGAGGCTGGCGCACAACTTCCGCTCGAGGAAATCGATAATCTCCTTCGTCAACTCGACGCAGGGGATGCTCGCCGACGGGCTATTCGCCGACCCGGCCTCCCCCAAGCCCATGGAGGCGACGAGGGAGGACGGCGCCGGCACGCCGGTGATCGAGCTCGCGATCCCGCCCGCCGGTGATACGAGGATCGCCTCGCTTCGAGAGAGGGAGGCGCGCGCCATAGCCGCGATGATAAGGCAGCGCACCGACGAGGAGGACTGGCGCCTCGGAGATGTGGTCCTGCTCTTCCGCGCGATGGGCGCAGCCGGGACATACGAGGCGGCGCTGCGGAGGATGTACATCCCCTGCTCCTCCGTCGGCGGCCGTGGCTTCCTCGAGCGCACCGAGGTCGCGGACCTCATGGCGGCCCTGGAATATGCATCTTCCGGCGACGAGGTTGCGCTCGTCACCCTCCTGCGCTCGCCGATAGCCGGGCTGGCCGACGACGAGCTCGCCGTGATGGCGGGCCCCGACGGCCGAGGGCTCCGCCGCGCCGTAGCGAATGACGCCCGGACCGCGCTCGTGGCAGAGCTGCCCGCGATGGCGTCACACATGCGTCCGTCGGAGATCATCCGGCGCGTGGTGAACGAGGCGGGCCTCGAGCTGTTCTGGGCCGGGCTGGATCCGTCCGGCGCCGCGCTAGCAAACATCGACCGGCTCGCCACGATCGCCCGTGACCTTGAGCGCGAGGTGCCTACGACGCTCGCCGACTTCACCGCATTCATGAGCGAGATGCGCAGCCGCGGGGCCAAGCTGGGCGAGGTCCCGCCGGGCGCCGGCGAGTCGGAGGCGGTGCGCCTGATGACAGTCCACGCGGCCAAGGGCATGGAGTTCCCCGTGGTCTTTCTGCCCGACCTCATGAGGAAGCAGCCCGCCAGCAGATCCGGCTGGATCTTCACGAGGGGCGACGCAGGGGCGGCGATCGCCTTCAAACGCCGCGACCCGGCGAAGCCCTTCGGCACGAGAATAAAGACCTATCGCTTCAAGAGGCTGGCGGACGACGAGGCGACCAAGTCGCTGATGGAGTCGAAGAGGCTGCTATACGTCGCGATGACACGCGCGATCGATGCGCTCATCATGCCCACGCACGATGGGATCAAGGACTCCGGCAGCTGGCACCAGTGGGTGCGCCTGGCCCTCTCCCGCCGAGGCGAACCCTCCGCAGCCCTGCGCGTGGAGGCGGGCGATTTGGAAGGGCCCGCGGCGTCCGGCGCCAGGCTCGGCGAGGTAGAGGCCTACGCCGCAAACGTCGAGCACAGGCCCAGCCCGGGCGCGTCCCGCCTGTCCGTGACGCAGCTCGACTCCTACAGCGTCTGCCCGATGCAATACTACCTAAAGTACGTCCTGGGGCTGCCCGCGAGCGAGGTGACGCGAGACGACCCCTCCTTCATAGAGCCCAACGTGACCGGCTCCATCGTGCACGCGATGCTGGCGCGCGCGACCGACGACGCGGGGCAGCTCGAGGCTGCAGCGAGGGCCGCATGCCTTGCAAACGGAGTCGCCGTGAGCGAAAAGAGGATCCGCGAGCTCGTGGATACCGCCGCGAAGGCCGTCGAGCTGGACGGCGGGGACCCGACGGGTGGCTTCAGGGAGCTGCCGTTCGAGCTCATGGTTGCGGGCGCGACGATCTCCGGCACGATAGACTGGCTCAGGCCCGTAGGCGGAGGCTACGAGATCGTCGACTACAAGACCGGGACGAGCGAAGGCTCGAGGGCGTCCGCGCGCGCCGAACATTATGAGGTACAGATGCAGGCCTACGCGCTGGCAGCAGAGGCGATGATCGCAGATACCGTGGTGGCTACCAAGCTGGTCTTCCCGTCCGCAGGCAAGAGCATCGTTCGAAGGATGGATGCGGCGCGCAGGGACGAGGCGAGGAGAAATATAGGTAGGATCGTAGTTGGAATATCGGCGCACCGCTACGACGTGCCCAAGCGACCGCCGTGCGACGGATGCGTGTTCAAGCGCAACGCGATGTGCTGGGAAGCGAAATATGCCAGAAAGGCAGGCAAAGCCAGCAAAGCAAGCAAGGCCTAAAGTCTATGGATGAGAGGATAAGGGACATAGTCGCCCAGGCGGCGGACCCCGACGGGGGGCTCAGGGAGATGGGGCGCTTCGACTCCTCCTATCGCGAGACGACGGGCTTCGACTTCGACTACTCCTCGGAGGGGGCGCTGGCGCTGGCGAGGATATTCGGCAACTGCCCCGCTCTGGCCGTCAGGCTGATCAAGAACCCGCACTGGGCGGACGAGGTCGCAGGCCGCGCCCACCTGGCCGGCCACAAGCCGGCCGAGGTCATCGCTGAAGAACTCAGCCGGGCCCTGCAGGGCTCGAGGGGGCGAACCGAGTTCATGCGGGCGCTCCGACGCTTCAAGTACCGCCAGATGCTGAGGCTGGTGGCGCGCGATCTCGCCTCTCGCGGGACGGTGCGCGAGATGCTGGCAGAGTGGAGCTTCGTGGCGGACGCCGTCATACACGAGGCCTGGATTTACGCGCACGAGGAGGTCGCAAAAAAGCACGGCGAGCCGACCATGAGCTCGGAGGACGGCCAGGAGCTGCCGTGCGCGGGCTGCGTCATGGCGCTCGGCAAGCTGGGAGGACGGGAACTCAACCTGAGCTCGGACGTGGACCTGCTCATACTCTACTCGTCCGACGCAGGAGGCGCGGGCGGGATCACCAACCAGGAGTTCTTCGTCGAGCAGACGGCCATCTTCACCAGGCTTCTGTCCGACGTCACGGAGGATGGATTCGCCTTCCGGGTCGACCACGAGCTGAGGCCCGAGGGACACCAGGGGACGCTCGCCAACTCGCTGGACGCGGCGCTTCGCTACTACGAGTACTTCGGCCACGACTGGGAGCGCCAGGCGCTGATCCGCGCGCGGCCCGTGGCCGGAGACCGCGGGCTGGGCGATTGCTTCGTGGAGGCGGTCCGCCCCTTCGTCTACCGCCGCTCGATGACGCTGGCGGACATCGCGCACATGAGGAGGATGAAGCGTCAGCTGGAGCGCGCGGCGAAGAGGCGCTCCGCCACCGTCGACGTCAAGCACGGGCGCGGGGGCATCCGCGAAGTCGAGTTCCTCACACAGGCGATGTGCCTGCTCTTCGGAGGCAATATCAAGTCGATACGGACCGGCAACACCTTCGAAGCTATCGAAGCGCTTGCACGGGAATCGCTCATACATCCGTACGGAGCCCAGACGCTGACCGACGCCTACTCGTTCCTCCGCAGGACGGAGAACATGCTGCAGGCGGCACACGACAGGCAGACGCACAGGCTGCCCGGGAGAAGGCGCGAGCTCCTGGGCCTGGCCAGGCGGCTGGGCTACGGCGGCGAGGAGCGGAGGGCGGTCGGGACCTTCGAGTCGGAGCTGGCGCGACACACGGAGTCGGCCGGCTCCCTCTTCGACGCCATCTTCACCGCCAACTACGAGAGGCAGGAGCTCATGGACGCGATCCGCGACAACGCCGCGCGCGCCCAGACGGAGGAGGAGCGCGTCGAGTCGCTGGCCTGGTTCAAGAAGCGCGAGGTGCGCCGCATACAGGAGCTCGAACTTACGAGGGGGATGCCCCTCGACCGCGTGCTCGAGAGGCTCACCCTGGCGGCGGAGGCCACCGTCGCCTGCTCCTATGAGATAGCCTCCGATCAGCTGCAGGGCCGCTACGGCAGGCCGACGATCGAGGGCGCGGGCCCCGCGGGCTTCGCGGTGGTCGGAATGGGCTCGCTCGGCAGCCGCGAGATGGACTACGGCTCCGATCTGGACCTCTGCTTCCTCTACGCCGGCCCGGGCAGGACCGACGGAAAGACGTCCATAGCCAACGTCGAGCACTTCTCCAGGCTCGCACAACGCATGATCTCCATGCTGTCGATGGCGGGGAGATACGGCCGGGCCTACAGGGTGGACTCGGAGCTTCGGCCCTCGGGCCAAGCGGGCACGCTCGTCGCGACGCTGGACTCCTTCCGAGAATATCACCTGGGCCAGGCCGGCCTGTGGGAGCGGCGTTCGCTGATGAAGGCCCGCGCCATAGCGGGCGACGGCGAATTCCTCTCAACAGTTCGCGGCGCCATCGAGGAGCTCGCCTTCAAGCGAACCCCACCGGATGCGGAGGAGATAAAGTCCGAGATCCGAAGGCTCAGGGATATGACGATCCAGCAGCGCGTCTCGCCGCGCGAGGACGTCTACGAGATCAAGCTTGGCCGCGGGGGCCTGGCCGACGTCGAAGCGGTCATCCAGATGCGCCAGATGTCCGCCGCCCACTGCGACGAGAGGCTCAGGGTCCAAAGCACCGCCCGGGCCTTGTGCGCGCTCTCCGAGACCGGCGCCATGGATCCTGAGACGGCTCGGATGATCGAGTCGCACCTCACCTTCTACCGCACCCTGCTCATGCGCGTACGCCAGGCCCTCGGCCGGTCGGCCGACGTCTACTCCACCAAGGCCCCTTACGCCGAGAAGGTGGCCGAGCAGATGGGCGAGCCTACGCCCGAGGCGCTGGCCGCCAGTATAAACGAGCACATGCGTGAGATGGCATCCATCTATGCGCGGGAGGTCTGCTGACTCCCCTTGACTTTGGAAAGTCGTTTCATTACAAATAGTTATTAAAATCGAGAGGGGGGGAACCATGTCGCTAGAAGCCGTCATCTTCGACCTGGACGGGGTGGTTGTGAACACGGTGCCGCTGCACTTTGCGGCGTGGAAGCGGATGTTCGAGGAGTACGGACACAAGTTCACCTTCGACGACTACAAGCAGAAGGTCGACGGCATCCCCCGCTACGACGGCGCACGCGCCATACTGACCGAGCTGAACGACGCCGACCTCAAGGTGGCCGCAGACAAGAAGCAGGACTACTTCCGCGAGGCGCTCGACTCCGCCGATATCCCCCGCTACGACACCACCATCAAGCTCATCGACAATCTGCTGGCCGCGGACATCAAGGTCGCGGTGATATCATCGTCGAGGAACTGCCCGCACATCCTGAAGAAGATCGGCCTGTACGACAGGCTGGGCGCCGTGATCAGCGGCCACGACATAACCAAGGGCAAACCCGACCCGCAGATCTTCCTCATGGCGGCGGAGAGGCTGGGGGCCGAGCCCAAGAACTGCATCGTCTTCGAGGACGCGGTCCTGGGCGTGGAGGCCGCAAAGCGCGGCGGGATGAAGTGCGTGGGGATAGACCGCTACGAGAACCCCGGGCGACTGGGGAAAGCTGACGTTATAATAACGGACGCGGGTGAGATCGACGTTTCGAAACTCAAGCGAATGTTCGAGTAACGGGAGAGGCCGATGCATCGACTCGAGGAGTTCAGAAAGCTCTACCCCTCCGAGCGCTGGCTCGTGCGCGAGGGCGAGTGGGACCCCAAGATCCAGAAGATGCGCGAGACGCAGTTCACCCAGGGCAACGGCTACTTCTGCTGCCGCGGCGTGCTCGAGGAGATACCCTACGACTCCACACCGGGCACCTTCCTGGCCGGGCTGTTCGACCGCACAGGAGCGCAGATCACGGAGCTGGTCAACTGCCCCAACCCGATCAACCTGCGCATCGACGTCTACGGCGAAAAGCTGGGACTTATAGCGATGGACCACCTGCACCACGAGCGCGTGCTCGACATGCGCTACGGGGTGCTGAACAGACAGACGATCTTTCGGACTACGCACCGCAAGCGCGTGCTCTACCAATCTCGGCGCTTCATAAGCATGCACAACAAACACCTGGGGGTGATGGAGATCCACGTCACGCCCATGGACGCGGCGATGACGCTCAACGTCCAGACCAGCATCGACACCAGCGTCTCCAACAAGGGCGTGCTGACCGAGGGCCGCAAGATCCACTACGCCCCCTATGAGGTGAGCGAGAAGGACAACATCTCCTACCTCTGCGTTCGCACGTTCGAGAGGGGGACGCTGATCGCCTACGCCACATCCCTCGAGATCTGCAGGGGCAACCGCTGCAGGATGGTCTCCGACAGGGCGCTCAAGCTCAGGGTGCACAAGGGCGAGACGATCACCTTCCGCAAGTTCTTCGTCGTCCACACATCCAGGCGGATAAGGCACAGTCAGCTCAAGAAGGAGACGATCGGCGATCTGAAGAAGGCGCGCAAGCGGGGGCTCAAGAGGCTCTTCGAGGAGCACACCAGGGCCTGGGAGAAGCTCTGGGGCTGCGCCAACGTGGAGATAGAAGGAGACCACGGCGCGGACCAGGCCCTGCGCTTCAACGTCTACCACCTAGTGATAGCCGGCAACCCCGACCAGGACGTATCGATCGGCGCGCGCACGCTCTCCGGCGAGGCCTACCGCGGCCACGTCTTCTGGGACGCGGAGCTCTTCTGCGTCCCCTTCTACATCTACGCCTTCCCGGAGATAGCCAGGAGGCAGCTGCTGTATCGCTACGACCGGCTCGACGCGGCCAGGGCGATCGCCGCCTCCAAGGACTACCGCGGCGCCCTCTTCCCGTGGGAATCCGCCGACACCGGCGAGGAGTGCACGCCCTCGTGGACGAAGGACTACGACGGCACGATCATCAGGATCACCACCCTCGACTACGAACACCACATCGTCGCGGACATCGCCTACGCGATCGACCATTACTACCGCGCCACCGGCAACGCCCCGTTCATGGGCAGGGTGGGCTTGGAGATGATGTTCGAGACTGCGCGCTTCTGGGCCAGCCGCGTGGAACACAACAAAAAGCGCGACCGCTACGAGATACACGACGCCATGGGGCCGGATGAGTTCCACGAGAGGGTCTCCAACAGCGCCTACACCAACACCCTGGCCCAGTGGAACCTGCAGCGCGCCAGCGAGATCTACAGGGTCGCCAAGGGCCGCAATCCGGCCAGGCTCAGGGCCCTCATGAAGAGGCTCAAGCTCTCCGAGCGCGAGGTGAGGCGCTGGCACTCCATCGCGGCCAAGATCTACATACCCCACAGCAAGAAGAAGAGGATCATCGAGCAGTTCGACGGGTATCTGAAGCTCCGCGACCCGCGCATCACCCAGCTGGACCCGAACTTCATGCCGGTGATGCCTGCGTCGGTGGATTACCGCAACATCGCCGAGACGCAGCTTCTGAAACAGGCCGACGTCGTGATGCTGCTCTTCCTCTTCCCCGACCGTTACAACATCGAGGAGAAGAAGCGCAACTACTACTACTACGAACGCCGTACTCTGCACAAATCGTCGCTGTCGCCTGCGATACACTCGATAGTGGGGCTGGAGGCGGGCGACGAGGACAAGGCGCTGCACTACTTCGCGCACGCGCTCTCCACCGACCTGTCCAACATACACGGCAACGCTGCCGAGGGCATACACGCCGCCAGCTCCGGCGCCACCTGGCAGGCATGCATACTTGGCTTCGCCGGCATGCGCGTCCACGAGGACCAGATATCCTTCACCCCCCGCATGCCGGAGAACTGGAGGGGACTGCGCTTCTGCGTCCACTACCACGGCGCGAAGCTGAGGGTCTGCATGGCCCACGCCCAGACCGAGATCCTGCTGGAGGGCGGCGCGAGGCGGAGGATATTCGCGTCCGTATACGGGGAGCGCAAGCAGCTAAAGGCGCACAAGTACGTGGCCTTCCCCAACCCGAACCACATCTCCAAGAAGAGGGAAGGTTCGGAGGACAGGGGCGGCGACTGGCGCAAGAAGGCAGGCCCGAGAAAAAAGGGATCCAGGCGATCCAGGAGGTAGTATATGAAACTCGTAAAGGACGTGATGACGAAGAAGGTGGTCACGGTACGCGACGAGGACGATGTGAAGCAGGCCTGCAAGCTCCTGGCCAAGAACAGGATAAGCGGCATGCCCGTGATGAACAGGCTGGGAAGGCTCGTCGGCTTCATATCCGAACGAGACGTCATCGCGGCGGTGCCTAAGCCGGGCTTCGACAAGGCCTCGGTCAGGAAGCTCATGACGAAGAAGGTGCGCACGATTGCCGGAGACGAGCCTCTCACCCACGCGTCCAAGATCTTCTCCGAGGAGGACTACAGGCTGCTGCCGGTGATGAAGGGCCCCAAGCTCATAGGCATCATCGCCCGCAAGGACGTCGTCAACTTCATGATGGGCAACTTCTACTGATGGAAACCTTACCAGCCGGTTCCGCAAGAGACGAGGAAGGTGGAGGTGGTATGCTCAAGAAGAAACGCAAGGCGAAGGCCGCGAAGCGGACCGGGAAGTCTTCGGGCGCCAAGAGGGCCAAGGTAAAGATGAAGAGGGGCATCAGGTCCCTCAAGGTCGCTCAGCTCCATTGGGGCTTTCCGCCCATAATAGGCGGCGTGGAGACGCACCTGGCGACGATGATGCCCACGATGAATCGCAAGGGCGTGAAGACGTCGCTTCTGACCGGCTCGGTCGAGGGATACAAGCTCAGATACGACTACCACGGCACCCAGATCCGCCGAACGCCGCTGATGGACCTCAACTGGCTCTTCAAGAGGGGTTTGGGCGGCCTCAACGACGAGCTGAGGCAGTTGCTCCGCAGCTTCGTCGACGAGATGAAGCCGGATGTCCTGCACGCCCACAACATGCACTACTTCTCAAAGCCCCATGCGCTGGCGCTGACGGAGATCGCCCGCGAGAAGGGGATACCAGTGGTGCTGACAGCCCACAACGTCTGGGACGAGGACCTCTACCTCGACCTCACGCGCGACATCCCGTGGAGCCACATCATCGCAGTCTCGCACTACATCCGCAGGGAGATCGTGGGCATCGGGGTGAACCAGCGAAAGGTGACCACGATCCACCACGGCATAGACCACCGCAAGTTCAACCCCAAGGTGGACACCCGCGCCGTCTACAGGAAGTACCCCCAGCTCAAGGGCAGGCGCGCCATCTTCCACCCCGCGCGCATGGGGATAGCGAAGGGCTGCGACGTCTCCATCAAGGCCTTCAACATCATCCACCGCCGTTTCCCGGATGCGATGCTCGTGCTCGCCGGCACCAAGAACATCATCGACTGGGGCGCGACGCAGCAGAAGGACATCGCCTACTTCGTGAGGCTTCTGAAGTTCTTCGGACTCAAGCAACACGTCCTCATCGACGCCTATGCGCTCGACGAGATGCCGGGGCTGTACGCTGCATCCGACGTCATCCTCTACCCCTCCACCGCCATGGAGCCCTTCGGGCTCACCATGCTTGAGGCGATGGCGACCGCGAAGCCCATCGTGGTGACCAACGCGGGGGGCATGCCGGAGATCATCCAGGAGGACATCAACGGCTTCGTGGTGCCGATAAAGAACTTCGAGGCGCTGGCGGGCCGCGTCTGCAGGCTGCTTGCGGAGGACGAGCTCCGCGAGGACATGGGCACGACAGGGCGCTCGCTGGTGGAGCACCGCTTCACCAAGGAGATAATGACCGACAACCACATCGAGGTATACAGGAACATCTTGAGATAGATCGGACAGCCAAGGATAAAAGAAAGGCCGGGGCAAAAAGCCCCGGCCTCTTCGTATCCGCGCCCTTTCAAACTATGCGCCGTAGATCAATAGCACGCCTATCACAGCCGCGATGATGGCCCCGATGCGCCTGGTGTTCTCGGGCTTTTGCTCCCACCACTCCATCATGGCGTGGTCGCGCTCGATGCCCAGGGCGAAGACCACGATGCCGCTTATGACCACCAGCGCGCCGATGACCGCGGGCAGCCAGACTATCGTGGCCTGAGGGCAGGAAACCAGAAGCAGCGCGCCTATCACGATCCTTATGATGCCCACCGCGTAGACCCGCTTTCCCACCTTGAAGTAGTCGATCGTCTTCGTCATCAGATCCGGCATGGTCGCCATGACCACGCCCAGCACGGCCATCAGTATACCTATGGTCTTGATCACGTATGGCATAGATCCCCCCTTTGTCGATCCAGCCATTATATATACACTATCGGGGAGGTTTCGAAAAGGGGTCTTGTGGCGAAGCCCCGGGTTTACGCGGGCCGCGAAATGTGCTTCTCTGGGACAAGACGACGGAGGTGAATATGAAGAGCGTTATCCGCCTAGCCGCGGCCACAGCGATTATCGCAGCGGCCTCCACCGCCCTGGCCGGCTACCCGATGATATCGGGGCTCGCCAACAAGTACCTCAAGCCGGGGCAGTCCACCGGGGCCATGGCCTTCCACGTCCAGGACGACAAGACGCCGGCAGCGAGCCTGGTCGTCGAGGCCAGATCCGACAACCAGGCGCTCGTGCCCAACGACAACATCACGCTGGGCGGCTCCGGATCCACGCGGACCGTGCAGGCCCAGACCGAGCCCGGCGTCACGGGGACCGCCACCATCTTCATCACCGTGACCGACACCGACGGCGAGACCAACCAGGACTCGTTCCAGATCGAGTCGGTCCAGGCGCCAAAGATTTAGCCCGCCCTACTTGTTCTTGAGCCTGGCGACCGTCACCCACTCGTCCCACGAGTTGGAGTATCCGTCGTAGTGGATCTTGTAGGGGCTACCCCCCTCGCGCACCTGGATTATGCTGCCTGGATACCAGGAGCCCTTCCACTCGATCATGACCGTGTCGCCCACCTTGTACGCCGCAGCGGCCTTCTCGGGCTCGGCCTTTTCGGGCTCGGCCTGGGCTCCGGCCACGGCGAAGGTGACGCTGGCAAGCTCCTTGCCGTCGCTGTCGGTGTCGTGCAGCCTGAAGTCGTACCTGCCGGGCTTCTCCGGCGCGTTGAAGACCATCTCGCCGGCGCTGGACCCACTGAGGTACTTGTAGGAGATGTCGTGCTGGTCGTTGAGGGTCTCCTTGCCGTGGGCGATGTCCGATGGGATGATCCCGACCCAGGCGTTGGATGGCAATCCCTCCGGGGCCTTGTAGACGACGCTTATGACCTCGCCCGGCTGATACTGAGCCCTCTTGAGCGTGAGGCTTGCGCCGCCGCCCTTGGAACAGGCGACGAGCATAGCCGCCATCGCGACCACGAAGACCGCACTGAGAATCCTCCTCATCATAGATCCCCCTTTCCGAAATGGCGCAGAATAAGATTTGCAGCGGATGCTACCCGAGCGGGCGGAACATGACAAGCGCCTTCAGATCCAGTGTTTACAAGCCCTTACCGCCATCAGATTTTTGTTTGATTTGGGGGTTGAGATATGATCCCCTCTCGGGGTCCAAATCGAAAGGGGGAATAGATGAAGAAGGCTCTGATGTTGTCCCTGGCCGCCCTGGCGGTGGCCGCCCTGGTAGCCGGCGCGGCTTCCGACGCGCAGGCGAGCAAGTACAAGAAGATGCGCACGAGCATCGTGGATCAGCCGAGCAGCAGCGTGGGCTCAGCCGAGAAGGTGCGCAGCATGGACGACTGCATGTCCTACAGCGCGAACCACGTCAGCAAGGGCCGGTCGGCCGACCGCTCGATGTTCGAGAGGCAGTTCGGCGCGCCGACGATGAAGAACGGCGCAACCTGGAGCTTCAACTACGACAACTACACCTGCATACAGCTCGACTGCTCCAGGCGCAGCTGCTACACCCGCTGCATGAGCAAGTAGGACGATAGATCCAGCGAAACGGGGCCGGCGTTTTTCGCCGGCCCTTTTCGCTGTCGGAGGATGCGCCATGAACCACGACGAGAACCACGTAAGGCTCCTGTCCATATTCTACTACGTGACCGCGGGCCTTGCCGCGCTGTTCGCCTGCATCCCGTTCATACACATAGCGCTGGGCATCGCGATGATCTCGGGCGCCTTTGACTCGGCCGAGGGCGGGCCGCCGCCGGAGTTTCTCGGATGGCTGTTCGTCTTCATCGGCGCCTTCATAATCGTCATGGGCCTGGTCTTCGCCCTCATGCTCTTCCTCACCGGCAGGTTTATGGGACAGCACAGGCACTACACCTTCTGCCTTGTGATGGCGGGCATCTCGTGCCTGTTCATGCCGTTCGGGACCGTGTTGGGCATATTCACCATCGTCGTGCTCTCCAGGCCCGCGGTGAAGGCCATGTTCAACCACGGCGCGCCTGCCCCGCAGACATAAAAAACCCTTTTTTTTCGTGCTTTTTCACCGCCTTTGGTGTATCCAGGGCACATGAAGATAATCCTGATACTGATCGCGGTGGCCATGCTGTCCGCCGCCGGGCCCGCGAGGGCGATGCCCACGCTATACGCGCAGGCCATAATCCCGACGGCGTACGCAGCGGAGCCCTCCAAGGCGCCCAGCTTCGAGCAGAGCCAGGAGTGGGGGAAGCTCGGCGAGAGCCTGCAGAAGGCGTGGAAGGCGGCGAAGGAGTCGGGCGACATGAGCCAGAGCTACAAGTGCTTCGTCAGGGTGCGCAGCCCCTTCGACCCGGGCGATCGGGACTTTCTCCAGAGCAAGGGCTTCAACGTCAGGCTCGCGGCGGGCAACGTCGTCAGGGGTAGCGTCACCGCCCAGGACCTGCCCGAGGTTGCCAAGCTCTACTTCGTCAAGAAGATAAACCTGGCGACCGAGGACTGAGCCGAGCTAGCGCGAATGCAAAAAGGGCCGCGTGAAGACGCGGCCCTTTTTCCTTCCACCCTGCGGAGTCACTCCGCATAGCCCTTTTCGACCTTTTCCAGCTCCTCCTTGCAGCGTATGCACAGCTCGGCCACCGGTCTCGCCTCCAGGCGTTTGACGCCGATGTCCTCGCCGCAGCGCTCGCAGACGCCGAACTCGCCCTCGTCCATCTTCTTGATGGTCTTGTCGATCTTCCTGAGCAGGACCAGCTCTCGGTCGCGCAGTCTCATCATGAGCGCCTGGCCGGCCTCGCTCGTGGCGAGATCGACCTCATCGGCCAGGTCTGCCTGCTCGACCGCCAGCTTGTCCCCGTCCTGAGCGTTGAAGGCCATGTCTATTATGGCCCTGCGCCGCTCGGATAGGAGCTTTTTGAACTTGTCCAGATCGCGCTTTCTCATCCCTCTTCCCCTTTGTGGCGAGGGACTATTCCCCAATTGCCATGCAGTGTCAACCCAATTTGCCCTTTGAGAAGGCTTGCAAGCCCGCACCGCGTCTGATATTGCGGGATACGATGGCCAGGGGCGAACACAGGCTCACGACCGCCGCCGAGATTCTGGGCAAGGCCGCGGGCAGGCTGAAAATTGACGAGGGCATGAGGCTGTACCGCCTCTGGGACCTCTGGCCCGGCATCGTGGGCGCATCACTGGCCGATCACGCCAGGCCCATGCGCTGGCAGGGCAGAAACTTGGTGATTCGAGTCGAACACCCGGCGTGGATGCAGGAGCTGGGCTTCCTCAAACAGCAGATCAGGGAGAAGATCGACGGGGCGTTCCCGGAGGCGAAGATCCGCGCGATACGCTTCGAGGTGGGCGAGCTCCCCTCCCCGCCCAAGGGCGCCACGAAGGCCGCAGCGCGCAAGCTGCGCGAGCTGGACGAGGACGAGCTGGAGTACATCGAGCAGGCCCTGGGCGAGATCGATGACCCGGACACCAAGGAAGCGGCACGACGCGCCATGATCCGGGGCTTTCAGGGCCGATAGCTTACATGGCGGCTAGGGCGACGCATCTTCCGCGGACTGCCATCGTGTTGTGCGCCTCCGGCGTCGACCCAAATCGGTGACGCGCGTGCGGCGAACCCACCTCATTCCGGCCCACTGCATTGTATTTTAAAATGCAGGGCCGGCTGAGGTTTCCACAGATGCCCTGCAGAACGGCCTCCGTGATGGGGGACGGCGCGAGCGGAGTATGAAAAAACCCGGGACACAATACCGATTTTTCCGGGGTGTACTAGGTCGTATTTTAAAAAATCGGTTTTGTGTCCCGGGTTTTTTCGCGAGAGCCGGCTTTATTACGCCTAGCCGCCTTTAAAGATTATGATCGAACTCACTTCAGAGTATTTCGAGTCCGCGGGGATCACCGTGCGGCAGCCGGCGAAGGGCCATCGCTACGGCGAGGAGAGCCTGGCGCTGGCGGGCTTCGCGGAGATACCGGACGGCGCGGCTGTGGCGGAGCTGGGCTCCGGCACCGCGCTCGTCTCGCTCCTCGTCGCCGCGAGACACAGTCCCTCGCGCGTGGCGGCGGTGGAGATACAGCCCGAGTTTCACAAGATCGCCCTCAGGAACGTCTCCGAGAACGCACGCGCGGAGATCGTGCGCTGCGTGAACGAGGACTACAGGGACTTCGCCGGAGACAACGCGGGCGGGTTCGACTGCGTGCTCTCCAACCCCCCCTTCTATCGC
>Ga0180430_10000294_pt1 | contig 55661 bp, 50 predicted proteins | sample SS_ome_9_FD_132999 | JGI IMG/M metagenome (GOLD analysis project Ga0180430, IMG submission 132999) | Hypersaline lake sediment archaeal communities from the Salton Sea, California, USA - SS_1_S_2 metaG | ecosystem: Environmental > Aquatic > Non-marine Saline and Alkaline > Hypersaline >...
CTACATGCAACATCCCTCCATCATCACTCATTTTTAAATGGCTGATGAAAAGCCCTTTTTGATTCCAAGTAAGTTCAGAAAAAAGTGTTTTTAATTTATATCCAAAAAATGAAAAGTCTTTACCTGATAGGTAACCTTGAAAAGAGTCTAAGCTAAAGTTTTTTGGATCGTAGTTAAGGGTTCCTGTTAAACAGTATCCCTCTTTCATTTCAAGACCATCGACTAAAAGCTCTTTTAGATCTGGCGTTAGAAATGTTGAAAGCTTGTTAAAGTCAATTCTAGACTTACCAATTAACTTACCCTTATCTTTAGAACAAAATTCTAAATCAAGACCTGAGAAATTCCCTGAAAGACAATCTAACATAATTCCATCGTCATAGTGCCAATAGAAGGATAGAGGATCATCTGTATTATCATTTGGGTCAAAAAGCGTAAAAGATCCATCCATATCTTTTTCATAGTGAACCTCAGTTTCAAAAGGGATTTTTTGAGCATTTACTAAAAGATCTCCTTGAACCTGGATAGTTTTTCTATCCCCTTCTATCACAAGATCTGAAAGGCACCTTTTTTCATCAATACTTCCTTTTTCAACGTTTAATACAACCTTGTCAAAAGAAGACTCTATATTCATAACTAGATCTACCTGCCCTATTTCAAGGCCAAGATATTCTTTTCCCAAGTGAAACTCACGAGGAACATTAATTGCTGATTTCTTTGCAAATAAAGCTTCTTTTCTAAAATCAATTTCTAAAAGAGTTGTATCAAAATGAATTGGATAGGTATTTGATTTACCAAAAAGCAAGCAGTCTATACCACCAACTTGTAATTGGTCTTGAACAGAGAAATGTAGGTTAATTGGGCTTTGGTTTTTAATTTCAAAATCTTTCCATTTACCAGAGTGAACAAGCTCAAAATCTCCATCAATTGTAAAAGGAGTCTCTTTAAAAACATCTAAAAGCAACTGCCCTTTTACAGAAAACTCCAAATCTTGTTTTGGAAAGTTTGCACTAAGCAATTCTATTGTTAAATCTGAAGAACGTTCTATTTTTGAATCTAGTCTAAAGGTAACTACATCTTTTTTCTCACCTTTCAAAAGAAGGCTTTTATTTTCATAATTTCCGATAACATCCCATGAGTCTAGCAATCCTTTTGCTAAAGACCATCGATCATTTTCTTTTTCTACTTCAAGCAAAAGTCTATCAAAGGGAATATCTAAAAGCTCAAGATTACTTCCTTCAAGATTCATTTTACCTTCTAGTGTATCTAAAGATAAATCAACTACAAAATCACCTTTTACAGGGAGTTTGGCATTTAAACCGAAAAGATTTTTTATTAAGCTTGTCTTTTGATCTGTGATACTCAATTTTGTTTCTAGAGAAAGCTCAAGAAACCCTTCACTGTCAAAGTCGATTACACAGTCTTTTAAAGCTTCACCATATAGATGACTTGTTGGCATCAACTCTATTCTATATGAGTTTTCAGTGTTAATACTGCCTTGAAGTTGCATAATCTCTAAAAAAGACTGATCTAAAGTCATATCAAAACAAATATCAGAGCCTTTTGCTTCAAGTTTATCTAAAGCAGCAAAGATAGGTTCTTCTTGATCAACTTCTAAAACGCAGTTTGTATCAGACAAGGCAAATACATTTGATTCTGTATCAAAACAAAATACTCCTGAAGCTTTATCCGCATGCACATTTTCTGTTATGTTCCCTTGAAAATCTTCAAAAGCCCCTTGGATACTAAAAAAGTACTGCGGTTCATCTTTAAAAAGATAAGAGTAAACAAGGCTATCTGATGTTACTTTGCCTTCAAAACAATCTATGTTAGGAAGTAAAACTCCCAGTTTGGTACTTAAATGCAGTATCTCAGAAAAATTAGATGTTATATTAAATGCATCTATATCTATTCTTCCTCTTGGATCTAAGTAGATCCCAGCAGAGAAAAGTATTTTATCAATCTCAGCTAGAGCTATTTCAAATTGAAATTGTTGATTTTCAAAGGTTAAGTCCCCTTGTATATCATTAAAATTCAGATCAAATTTTGATAGAATAAAATGAGCATTTGTAAATGGAAATGAAAAATTTAACTGTTTGTCTTTAGGGTAAAATGTTCCAATAAGCTTTTCAATTTTATCATTAAAACCAAAACCATAAGATGGATGCAGTATCAGAAGATCGTTTAAAGATGTTTGTAGGGAAAAGTGATCTTTATCCCATAAAGCAGTACCAGATAACTCCCCTTTTAAATCATTTTTATCAAAAAGAAAGGAAATATTTTGTAATTGAAGTTGATCAATCTTACATTCAAAAAATTCTAAATTATCCCATGAAAAGTCATAAAACGAAGTTGTTTTTGCAAAACAACCAATCTTATCTGTAGATGTTTGTAAATCTGCTACCCAAAAAAGACCATTGTCTTTTTTGCGTATATTTACTCTTGTTTGACCTATATATTTTTCTTCCGAAGACACTAAAGAGAGTAAATTTCCTCTAACATCTAAATTTGCAGAAAAATTAGGCAGCACTCCTTCAAAAGAAATCCTGCTATGAGTTTGATTTACCTGTCCTTTCAATACTGATGGTAAAAACTTTCTATTAAAAACCTCAATTGAACCTTCAAGCACATCCACTAAGAGATTCTCTTTTTCTATTCTACCATTTTCTATGCTTGCATTTGACTCTTCAAAAAGATTTTCAAATACATTGTAAACACCACTTAAACAAGCTCTGTCTAAAGACACCTCACAGCCAGCTTTTTCAAGTTTTAAATTTTTAATCTCGCAGTTTTTAAAGTGCATTTGAGCAATCAAATTATCAAGGAAAACAAGATCTACCCCACCTTCAAAAGAACCTTCACTCATATTAAAGGCAAAATCTGGGAAAAAGGGTGTATAAAATAGATCTATTATTTTCTTTTTCTCAGGATTAAAAGAATCGAAAGTCACATTGATTAATTGATCACTTAAAGAGAATGACAATCGAGCTTCGTCTGAATCTCTTGTTTGTAAAAAATCTAAGTTCAACAAAATAACTTTATCATTTTTTCCCTCTAAAATAAGAGGTATAACCTTATCATTATTTTGAGCTTTTGCAGAAAAACCACACTGAAATCTTTCAAGACTATCTAAAAAACAAAAACCATTTATTGAGTTGATTTCAAAAGAATTATCTTTTGATGAAAAACTTGCTTCAGATAGAGCTAAAAAGGTATTTAAATGCTCGAGATTTTCCTTTAAAGTTCTCTTCTTATCAAAATCCCCTCTAAGCTTTACAGTGATGTCTTTGCCTTTTGATTCTATGTCTCTGACTTTGTCTTCATAGATAAAATCTTTAAAAGAAAGATCACAAAACACTTTTTGATCAGTAAAAGGAACAACAACAGAACCTTTTGCGGTTCCTTTTAATTTTAAATCTTTAGAAAGCAAATGAAAAAATGTTGCGAAAGGATAAACTGCAGAAAGATCTAAGTTAGCTATATCCATCGCTAATTTATCTTGATCAATCCTTGCTTTAATCTTTCCCTCTTTAAGCAGTGCTTCAAAGCTTCCTGTTATTGAATTGTAAGAAAAGTTCAAGGGAGTTTTTATTGAACCAGCAAATATCTTCCCCTTTTCAACACTAATGGGTAGCTTCTTTTCATTTGATGAAGAATTAAAACTTAAATGCTTTTTTATAAAAATTTTAGGTTTTTTTAAATCTAGAGTAGGGTTTACTGTTAGATCTGAAAGATCAAAGTTGAAGTTGTAAAAGGCCTTTTCTACATAAGCTTCTAGATTTTCATGTTGAAAAACAAGTTTGTTTAACTGAACTTTAGTTCCTTTGATTACCAAAGAATCAAAAGCAAGGTCTACATGGTATTTTTTCTTTGCTTTCCATTGCAAATAGGTTCCCAGACCTTTTTCAAAGATAGGTTTGGAAATAAATAACCCACATAGAATAAGAAAAAACAAAAATCCTTTTTTCAAAACACCCCTTTCCTGCTTACCTTGCAATCATAACATCTTTTTATTAAGCTAAGTCAAAGAATTTTATCTACGACATAAATAAATGCTTAGAAATACACTTAACAAACTACTAAATCGTTATGAAAACTCCAAGCTATTTCCCCTATTTGAGGCAATAGACACTTTTCTTTTCGAAGTCAATGACAAAACAAAAAAAGCTCCCTTTATTCGAGATAGCATTGATGTAAAAAGAGTGATGATGCTTGTCGTTATAGCTCTTTTACCCTGCTGCTTTATGGCTATATGGAATACTGGTATGCAGGAATTTGTTTATTCACATACTGATTTTTCTTTGATTAAAGAATATTACGCAATTGACTCTTTATCCTCTTACTTTAGCTTTTCTTTGAAAGACTATCGCTATCTTACGATATTAAAATCGGGAGCCTTGTTATTCCTCCCTGTTGTTTTTATTTCTTATCTTGTTGGTGGTTTTTGGGAAATCTTATTTTCTTGCGTGAGAAAACATCCTATTAATGAAGGTCTTCTTGTTACTGCTCTACTATATCCACTGACTCTTCCATCAACAATACCTTATTGGATGGTTGCTTTGGGTATCTCTTTTGGTGTTGTGATTGGAAAAGAAATTTTTGGTGGTACAGGGATGAATATATTAAACCCTGCGCTAACTTCTAGAGCCTTTTTATTCTTTGCTTTTCCTGCATACATGAGTGGAAGTATGTGGGTTGGAGGAAATCCAAATACGATTCAGAAAAATATTAACACCATAAACCAACAAGTTGGTTATGATGCTGTTTCCCAAGAATCTTGTTTGAATAGATTTAATCTTTCTTACAAAATCCAAAAGATCCATACAGATGCAATTACAGCTTATGAATATAACAAGAATGTTTCTACCCTACCTTACATAAAACAAAAGCTGGAAACCTATTCACAAACAAGTGATCTTTTATCTTTATCTTCTGATGAGTTTAAAGAGTTTATGACTACTTCGATTGATAAAAATGGACTAGGACTTTCTCAAGATCAGTTTACATCTGCACAAAAGTTTGTAGATCTCAAATACGGAAAAACCCCCTATACAAATAAAAACTTACTTTTGGGAAATCGAATAGGATCTATGGGAGAGACCTCTATTATTGCTTGTATTATTGGAGCGCTCTTTTTACTTATAACAGGAGTTGCTTCTTGGAGAATTATGATTTCTGTTATTACTGGAGTTTTTGTTACAGGCTCTCTATTTTACCTAACCTCATATATCTCTCCTTTTGCAGGAGCAACTCTACCGGCATTATTTGATTTTCCTATATATAAACACTATCTTATGGGTAGTATTGCTTTTGGGCTTGTGTTTATGGCTACAGACCCTGTTTCTGCACCTACTATGGCAAGAGCAAAGTACTATTATGGACTATTAATTGGAGCTGTCATTATCGTTATCAGGCTTATTAACCCTGCATATCCAGAAGGAGTAATGTTAGCTATTTTATTTGGTAATGTTTTTTCACCTTTATTAGATTATATCGCAGTGAGAAAGTTTAGGAGTCGTAAAATTGCAAGATAGAAAGGAAATTTTTTCTGTATTTACATTTATTATTGTTATTTGCTCTGTTTGCGCTCTTATTTTGGCAACGCTAGCAACTATTTTATTACCTCTTCAAAAACAGGCTGCAGAAGAAGATTTAGGTGCGCAAATGTTAATCAGCGCAAAAATTTTATCTCATAAAGGGCATTTTCAAGTACAAACAGACAGTGGAGCTTTTATACCTGCAGAATATGACACTCAAAAAGATATTCTAGTTGCCTCAAACAAAAGTGAAAAGGCTTCTTCTTCAGATATATTAAAGATTTTTGAAAACAGAATAAAACCTATGCTAGTTGATGATGATGGAAATCTATTTACCTTTGAGGAAAAAGACATCAACTACTCTCAATATTTAAATGAAAATGAAAAAAATGGTTTTGCACGTTTGAAGCTAAAACTTATTTATGAGATTTACTCCAATACCTCTGAAGAAAAGGAAGTCATTGGCTATGTAATTCCGATAAATGGGTTTGGTCTTTGGGGACCTTTATATGGATATTTAGCAATTGAAAGTGATGGAAAAACAGTGATTGGAACAACCTGGTATGACCAGGTTGAAACAGCGGGCCTTGGCGCAGAAATCGCCGCTACAGAATGGCAAGATCAGTTTTATCAAAAGACCATTTTTTTAAAATCGCAAGATGGCACTATAGACTATGAATCTTCTCCTATTGGAATAGAAGTTGTTAAAGGAAAGGTCATTGAGATTTATGGCGATTCACATCGAGCTTCTAATGCAGTAGATGGGGTTTCTGGAGCTACAATCACAAGTAAAGGTGTGATGAATGCTTATCGTAAATCTCTAGAGCCATACAGACCATTTTTAGTAAAGCTAGAAACCGGAGAACAATAGGTGCTTTTAAAGACTTACTTTATAGATCCATTATGGAAAAACAACCAAATCCTTGTTGCAGTACTTGGTATTTGTTCTGCGTTAGCAGTTACAATCAGAATGAATGTAGCCCTAACAATGGCAATTTCAGTTACATTTGTAACTGCTTTTTCATGTTTATTTGTTTCACTGATTCGAAAAATCACGCCACCTAATGTAAGAATGATAGCTCAGCTAGCAATCATTTCAACATTTGTAATCATGGTCGATCAGTTTTTAAAAGCTTTTTATTATGACATTTCAAAAGTCCTTTCTGTGTTTGTTGGATTGATTATCACAAACTGTTTGGTAATGGGAAGAGCTGAAAGCATGGCAAAAAACGTTCCTCCTCTACCAGCTTTTTTAGATGGATTAGCAGCTGGAATCGGTTACGGTTATGTATTAATGATTGTAGGAGCCATAAGAGAAATCTTTGGATTTGGTACTTTTTTTGGTTACCAAGTTGTCCCCGAAGTTTTTTATGCTAATCCCGAACATCTTACAAGGTATGTAAATATTGGATTAATGCCTCTTGCTCCTGCGGCATTTTTTATTTTAGGCGGCCTTATTTGGATTAAAAATATTTTAAACGAAAGGAAAGCATAATGTGGATGGGTGATTTTACTTTTGTCAATTTAATAGGCCTTTTAATTCAATCTGTATTTATCCAAAACATCTTACTTTTCTACTTTTTAGGAATGTGTTCTTATCTTGCCTGTTCAAATAAAATGGCAACAGCAAATGGTCTTGGTTTGGCTGTAACTTTTGTAGTGACAATTGCAGGAAGCTTAAACTTTGTTGTGCATAATTTTATTACAGGAGAAAATGCCCTATCTTGGCTATCTATTTTTGGAATAGATGCATCTGGTATTAACTTAAACTTTCTTGAACTTATTATTTATATTTCAGTGATCGCAGCTTTTGTACAGATAGTCGAGATCATCATAGATAAATTCTCTCCTGCTCTTCACCATTCATTAGGAGTTTATCTTCCGCTTATTACTGTTAACTGTGCAATCTTAGGTGCCTGTCTTTTTGCAACCACAAGACAATATCCATTCATCCCAAATCTTGTTTATCTTTTTGGTTCAGGTTTAGGATGGTGGCTTGCTATCTGTTTAATTGCTGCTATTAGAGAAAAACTAGGTTACTCTAATGTTGTTGGCCATCTAAAAGGAATGGGCATTACCTTTATGGTAACAGGCCTTATGGCTTTAGGATTTATGGCTTTAGCTGGCATTGATCTAGATAAGCCTAAAGAAGACAAAACACTTTCTTTTACACCAATAAAAAAAGATTCATAGTCTCCCTGCTTGTTTGTATCAAAAAAAAAATGATATGCTAGCTCCTCCAAATTAAAAATCAGAGATAAAATGACATCAAATATAGGATCAAAGTTCAAACTACCTTCTTTTAACTGCAGTTGCTTTAATTTTACAAAAAAAAAATAAAACAAACAAAAAGACAGATAAAGTTGCAAAAAATGTTATCTCTAACTTACCTAGAAATGCTGTTGACCTAACTTATACACCTTCAACAACCTCAAGTGACACCACCGTCTCTTCTTTATATTCAAAAACGCCTGATTCAAATGAAAGAAGCATTCAAAGCGATTCAAACTCTAAAACAGGCTTTTATGAAGAAGACAATAACCTTAAAACTCTTATAGCAAAAATATCCCTTCAAACCACCACTAAAGCGAAAAGACAAACTCCTTACCCATCTCCAAAAGCATCTCCTCGCTCATCAGATAAACTTAGCAATAACCCTTCAACAACACCTCAAAATAGCATGTCAATTATGATGACAGAGGCTCCTCCAGGGCTTAAAGGAATTTTAAAAAACCCTACAGTTACCCTTGAACCTTCTTCTTCTATTATAATAATACCAAGAAAAGAGCCTGATAGTCTTGATTCTCATACATCACCTAGATCATCAGACAGTACTTACGAAAATCATATATTGAATGGTTATGTTCCAACAAATGAAAGAATAAGCTTAACAGACAAGCTGAGCTCTACAGATAACCTTCCTCTCGGTGATTTTGTCCCAGAAGGAGAAAGAGTAAGCATTAACAATAAGCTAGTTTAATATTTCTACTTTTCCTTTTGTATAGTATACTATTAGTATGAAAATCTTATTTTTAATCTTTTTATTAAACATCTCCTATTGTTTTTGTGATCTGGATTCAAAAATAGATCAGGCTGATCAAAAAGTGGGTAAGCTATATAGATACGATAGATGTGTTATGGAAGCTTTTGACAACTTTATCCTTACACTGAAAACAATCGATCAAAAACAGAAAAACTTCCCCTCACAAAAACTTTTAGAAGCTTTGATATTTGCAGCTGAAAACCATAAAAAAGATAAAGATCAAAGTAAGTCTCCTCTTATTATCAACCTTATAAACCTTTTAAATACCTTGTATCATCAGGGAAATGTTCGTTCTGCAAATGTATTAATTGCATCTTTACTAAAACAAGCTCCAGAAGATGAAATAGAAGCTTTATTTGGTAGCAGGGTCTATTCTACTGTCAAAGAGTTAAAGAATGAAAAAGATATTTGCTTAATGAGTATGGACGCGCAATTGATTACCTTATCAGAAGTAGTTGATAAAGGAAAAATTGAAGAAGATATAGATAGAGAAAAGCTTTTAAGTTCTTTTTCAGGGGTCAATGAAAGCTTAGAAAAAAAGCTTTGCTCTATTATAGACAATTAATCTAAAGCCAAACTACTTAAATAGTATAATTTATTTAACTTTCAGTTTATAAAGCCATTTATCCGTTTCAGGAAGCTCATTAATTTTTTCAGGATCAGTTTTCAATAGTTCATTAATCTCTTCTACAACACCTGTTAAAGGCGTATAAAGGTCAGCTGCAGCTTTAGATGACTCTAGCACACAGATTGGATCCCCTTTACTTACTTCTTGCCCAAGTTCTGGTAAGTCTAGATAAACAATTTCTCCAAGTTCATTAAGGGCTTTTTCAGATAAACCAACAGTTGCAATATCACCTTTTTGGTCTATCCATTCATGAGTTTCTGTATATTCCATAGTTATTCCTTTTCTATTTGTAAAGAGGCCCATAAAGAAGGGTTTTTCTCAATTGAATATTCTTGAGGTAGGATATTAAAATAAATAGGATCTAAATCTTTTGTTCTATTGACCTGGAAAGAAAACCCTAACCTCTGAAATTGAATTGGATCATATCCATACAAGCAATAAGATGGAATAAAAATTTTCATAGTGTAGTTTTTACTAGAGAAAGTGCTTTCTACTTTTAAGGCAATTGGATCACAAAAGTCATGTCTATCTTCTAATCGAAACCTTGTGATCTCCTTCCCTTTTTTACCCGCAGGAAAAAAAACAAAATGATGACAGAAGCGAGAGGCAGTCTGGGCTTCTTTATTATCTCTAGTATCAAAAAAAAGTTCTATACTATCCCCTTTTCTTGGCTCTGACTCATTAGATTCAATAAACGGGAACATACAGTTAAAAAACACTGTGATTCCTGTATCCTGATAGGCCATATAGACTTTTGTTTTATCTATTTGGTCAGTCAGATCAGATAGATTTTCAATAAGGTATTTTTTCTTTTCAATGTCTTTATCTTTTAAAGGATATAAAGGCATTTGAAATGAAAAAAAATTTAAACCTGATATTCGTGCAATTTTTTCCATAATTATTTATGCTTTTCTGACTTTTAAGGAGTTTATCATGTCATCTTCAAGTTTAACACAATCCCCTATTGGAGTCTCTCCAATATAAAAAACTAAAAATAAAACTATTCCCCTACCAAATGGTCTATTAATAAAACTGACAAGTGAGATTTTTACAAAAGCATTATTTGATCCATCTTGGAGAACAACAGTAAAAAATCTTTCAGAAGTATCTACATCTCACAGAGAAATTGTACTACTAGCAGTTGACAGCTTTTTAGAAACTTTTACTATGAAAGAACAAGAAAAAGCTAATGTAGGTATTTGATGACAAAAGATTTTATTGCCCCAGCCCCTGATTGTTTACATCCAATGAAAATAGATGGTAAAGCAAGTAAACAACATATCTTTTTAAAAAATGCAATCACAAATCCCAACATCATTGTTGGTGATTATACTATGTATCACGATTTTAACGACCCTCTACAATTTGAAAATAAAAATGCAGCCTATTTTCCTGAGTTTATGCCAGTAAAACTTTTCATAGGAAAATATTGCTCTATTGCTCATGGGGCTCAGTTTTTATCAAGTTTAACCAACCATCATATGGATGGGTTTTCAACGTATGCTTTTGCTCCTATGTGGGGTGAAGAAGTCGCTGGATATAAATATTAATACCCAGATAAAGGTGACACTAAAATTGGAAATGACGTTTGGATTGGATCTGAAGCAACTATTATGCCCGAAGTCACAATAGGTGATGGAGCTATTATTGGAGCAAGGGCAATAGTAACAAAAGATGTTCCTCCTTATACCATTGCTGCCGGGAACCCAGCTCGACATATAAGGCAAAGATTTGATGAAAAGACTATAAAGGCTCTACAAAATATTTCTTGGTGGGATTGGCCAAATAAGATCGTTATCGAAAATGCAGCCGCTATTGTAGGTAAAGATCTCAATAAACTTATCGAGATCCAAAAAACCTTAGGTTTGTAAACGGCCTACTTTACTAAATCAGCAACAATCATTGTTGCTGATTTTTCTTGTATCTCTTTAATCAGTCTTTCCGCTAGTTCTTTTTTCATTGCTAGTGAAAGAGCCTTTTTAGCTTTTTGCTTTTGAAGCTCTTTTGCTTGATGATCTACAGATTTTTCAGATAATCTAAAAAAGCAAGTTGTATCATCAAATTCAGTAACAAAAGACAATTCATCTAGTTCTTCAGAAAATACCAAATTGTTTATTGGAAGGTTTTCTGATTTAGATACTTCTCTAAAAGACTTAACTAGCTTCCATTGATCTAAAAGACGATCTTGCGCTTTATCAAATACACAAGTTAAGTCTTTAGATAACACCTTTGCTCTTTGTTCTCTTAGGTGCTTAGCAAAACGATGCTTACAATAAAACTCTTTAGGCCCCATTCCTTGAACCCAAGAAAGCTCTTTGTGTACATTTTGGTAGTCTTTATCAATTTCCCTTAATAAAGATGCAAATGCATAAACGCCTACTAAATCTCTTACCTCTGGAAGAGGTTTGAATTCCCCTTTTTCATCTTTAAAGTTTTGAGGAGATAAGTTCTTTAGCTTTTTATACTCAGTTTCTAAAACAATATCTAAAATACGATCAAGCGCACCATTTTTTAACGCTTCTTCAAAAGTTAAAATCTCTTTTAAATGATTTTCTACTTTTACCGAAAAATATTGATTTCCTTGTTTGTACATTGATTCTGCACTTGCCTTATCTAAAAACTTTTGAAACTTTTCACCATCTTTGATCAATGAAAAATTTGTTTGATGATTGGCAAATATCTCAATTGTTCTTTCTTCTTTTTCTAAAGAAGAAAGCTCATTTTCAATATAATTTGGTGTATCTAAAAATATTTGCAAACGTGAAAAAGCATCTACCTGCTCTCTTGTTTTTGAATCTAAATATTCAAGAGCTGAAAATCTTTCTTCTTCTGTTTTAAGGTATTTTAAAGCTGGAAACTTCCCTGTAAGTGTCATCCAGTTTTTTTCTTCAAGCTGCCATTGTTGCATTTGTGCAAGGCTAATAGAGCGTGCTTTTTCCTCTAAATCAATATGGGCAATCTTTACTGTGTACTTGTTTTTTATAAGATCTGGTGAATCTTTACTGATCTTTTCTAATGGATAGATTTTTTCTGGTAAAGACAACTCTGTTCTGGAAACTCCTGCAAGACCTCCAACATAAAGCTGGAATCTTAATAAATCTGTAAACTCTTTTATCACTAAAGGCTTTTGCATTTTATAAAGCTCTAAATTTGCTTTTTCAGAAGCGAAAGATGCAAATGAATCAAACGGAGCATCATCTAAAAATACAGACTCTGTTAGATCATTAAATACCCTTCTAAATAAAAGAATATTTTGCCAAATGTTTACTGCTGATTTTTCTCTAAATCCTAAAAATTGTAGAGCTTTTCTATAATCAATTGGCTCTTCGGTATTTATTTGAGCTACATTGAAAAGCATTTTCTCTTTAGCTTCACTATAACTTACCGCATATCCTTTTTCCTTTGCATACTCAGCAACATTTAATGTGAAGTTACTAAGTAAGTCTAAAAATTCAGGACCAAACCAGTCTGATAAAGAATGAAAACCAAATAAAGACATATCTTCATCATACAATCTTGGATCAGGTTTTAACCAAGAGTATTGACTTTGATGGTAGCTTAAAACTCTTCTTAAATAATCAGATGGGAATTCTATTTGTGCTAAGTATAAATCAACCAAAATAGTAAAAAACTCTTCATCTACCTCTTTTTTCTCAGATATCTTTTCTAAGTTTTCAGATATTGACGGAGAGAAATGTTCCCACATCGCTCTTGCACTTAAAAAAGGAGCTTGAGGATGTTGGTAAGGAGAATATCTCTTTATTTTTTCAAACCTTTCTTCAAAAGCAGGCTTTAGCTTGTTAAAATACTCTTTTACCAAAAGGTGAGCTAGATTTGTTTTAAGAAAATCTTCAGTAACAACCCCATCGTTAAACACATTTACATAAGACTTATCAAAAGATGCTGTTTTTGCTGAAGAGTTAATAAATAGAGAAAACATCTTAAGATCCATTTCATTAAGATCTTTTCCGTTGATTAATTTTCCAATTACTTTATCTTCATATGTAGTTACTGGACTACTTGATCTGTCATATGCTCCAAAAAACACAAAGCTAATAATAACCAGTGATCCAATGGTAATAAAGAAAAGTCGTTGGTATCTTGTAAAAAAATTAAGCATGAATCCTCTTTCTTTTAATAAGCTTTAGCGATGATGACTTGCCTTTTGGTTGGCTGGCCTGTCATAAAACATTTTCCTTCTTTTTCTTCTATATCTAAAGGAATACAACGGACAGTTAAGCTATAGTCATCTTGTAGTTTTTTCTCTATTTCGTCATTTTCAGCAAAATGACACAAAGCAAACCCACCGTGTACTTCCGGTTTATCTTTATTTTTTGGAGTAAAAAAATCAACTAATTGTTGCTCATTTTCTATTCTAAGGGTGTTTTTCTCTCTAAAATCCTTTGCTTTTTTCAAAAGATTTGACTGCATGTCATCTAAAATACTATTCACACTTTCTACAAACTGCTCTAAAGAATATGTTTGCTTATCTTTTGGTGCTTTATCCCTTCTAGCAACACAAACATTATTACTTTCTACTTCTCTTTGCCCTACTTCAATCCGGAGAGGAATCCCCTTTTTTACCCATGACCAATTTTTCTCTCCACCACGAATATCTCTATCATCTAAAATCACTTCTATTCCTTTAGCTTCAAGATCAGATTTAAGTTTTTGGCAATAATCTAAAACACTCTGCTTTGTCTCTTCTTTATTTAAAAATGGTAAGATAACTGCATGTGAAGGAGCGATTTTAGGAGGTAAAACAAGACCATCATCATCACTATGAGTCATAATCATAGCTCCAATTAATCTAGTTGTAAGCCCCCAAGAAGTTGTCCACGCGTATTGTCTTTGTTCGTTTTCATCTTGAAACTTAATGTCGCAAGACTTTGCAAAGTTCTGACCTAAAAAGTGAGATGTTCCACATTGCAATGCTTTTTTATCTTGCATCATTCCTTCAATAGTAAAAGTATCTACTGCACCTGGAAATTTCTCCATCTCAGTTTTTTTACCTTTAAGGACTGGTATTGCAAGGTAATTGTTTGCAAGATCCACATAGGTTTCTAACATAAGTCTTGTTTCCGCCTCTGCTTCTTCTTTTGTGGCATGAGCTGTGTGTCCTTCTTGCCATAAAAACTCTGCAGTACGTAAGAAAAGCCTTGTTCTCATTTCCCAGCGAACAACATTTGCCCACTGATTAATCAGTAAAGGAAGATCTCGATGAGATTGAATCCACTTAGAAAAAGAATCTCCAATGATCATTTCAGAAGTTGGACGAACTATAAGAGGTTCTTCTAACTTTCCCGCTGGAACAAGTTTACCTCCCTCCCCTTTTTCTAAACGATGGTGAGTAACTACGGCACATTCTTTTGCAAAACCATCAACATGCTCTGCTTCTTTTTCTAAATAACTTAGAGGGATAAACAATGGAAAATAGGCATTTTTATGACCAGTTTCTTTAAATTTTTTATCTAAAATCTTTTGAATGTTTTCCCATAAACTATAGCCCCATGGTTTGACAACCATGCAACCTCTTACCGCTGAATGTTCAGCTAAATCAGCTGCTTTAATTACTTGTTGATACCATTCTGCATAGTCTTGTTCTCTTGTAGGATTTATCGCTGTTTTTCCCATATTCTTTCCCTTAGATCTAAAAGGTTGAATTTTAACCTATCTAAAAGAGAAAGAAAAGAATATTTTTCTCTTCCAATATTGGAGTAAATCTTATAAAGTCAAAACAAATTTTATGAGGCTAGGTTTTGAAAAAATTATTTGTGCTATTTAGTTTTTTGCTTTTCACTTCATCTACACCCCCTATCATTCTTGATTGGTCTAAAGCAGAGAAAATGGAGGAAAAAGAGTTTTTCTTAAGTTACCCTGGCTCTGGTACAAACTGGACACTTAGTCTACTTCAAATTTTAGCAAAAAAGCCTGTTGGCAATGGGTGTGATTCTAGTTATGTACAAAAATATGTTACCAACAGACTGAACCTTCCATTAGACTATTCAAAAACCACCCTTTATAGAACTCATTTTGTACATGATAGTTTAAGACGTATAAACCCTTCAAAAAACAAACTATTGTTAATTGTTAGAAACTACAAAGAATGCCATTCAAGAGCTTTGAAATTTCATAAAAAAAATAACAGCGCTAGTAATGTCTACACTCAAATTGCTTTTCTAGATGAATATCTTGACCCACTTAATTTTTACGAAAACTGGAAAGATTCAAAGACAAAATTGCTTATATACTATGAAGATTTAATTACTAAGCCAAGACAAACAATAGAAAAACTCCTTACTTTCTTTGATGAAGACACCTCTTGTTTAGATAATTTCTTTAAAAAATATGATTACTGGAGGGAAAAGGTTTTAAACTCTTATATTTCTCAACATAATTACAATTTTTCTTCTAACGGAAATAAGAAAGACTTTCATAGTAAAGACCTTTCAGTTTCTGAAAAGAAAGAAATGGATCAGTTTATTAAGAAAAATTACCCTGTAATCTGGAAAAAATATTTATCGAGATATGAAGGCTAATTTTTTTTTATCATTACTTTTTACTACAGCTTTATTTTCACATAATTTTATTGACTGGCAACACCCGGATAAAATTGAAAATGCAGAATTTTTAGTTGCATACCCTAGATCAGGTACAAACTGGACGTGTGCGTTACTACAAATTCTTTGTAGAAAGCCTATAAAAAACTGTAATGACCCGTTAGATGAAAAAAGCGCAGTTACTAATCGCTTAGACCTAGAGTTAGATTATTCTCAACCAATACTCTATAGAGCTCATGATGCTAATGACAAGATCCATACAATCAACCACTCAAAAAACAAACTCATTGTTCTTGTAAGAAACTTTAAAGAGTGCATAGTAAGAGAAAGAAAATGTACAGAGCATGAATTTTATGAAATTGTTGGAAAAAAAGGACCTGATTTTCAGCTCTATTTAAAAAACATCACACTTTACCATAGCTGGAAGGATCCTAAGACAAAACTTTTAATCTATTATGAAGATCTTATTTTCAAACCTCGTCAAACCATAGAAAAATTAGTAAATTTTTTAGAAATAGAGACAGATTTAGATCATTTCTTTGACAACTATGAATATTGGAAATCAGAAGTAATAACATCATATAAAACCCAACACAATACATTGCCCTCTTCCGGAGGAAATCAAGAGATCTTTCATAGCAAAGACTTTTCTAAAGAAGGACTTCGGAAGCTAGATAACTACCTTATGAAAACCCATTCTTTATTTTGGAATGAATACCTCTTTCGATATAAAACTTAAAAAAAGCTCCTTATGAAATCCTTTTTGACTCTAATACTTTTTCTATCTACCATTTTTTCTTATGAATCTCCTTATTTAAATTGGAATGAGCTAGAAAAAATTGAGAATGCAGAATTTTTAGTTACTTATCCAAAGTCTGGAACCAATTGGACCGTTTGCATTTTACAAATACTTGCCGGAAGACAAATTCAGTGGGCAACAGCCTCCTCTATAGAGGATAATCTACTTATTCATAATCGATTAAGAGTTCCTCTTAATCTTACAAAACCACCTATCTATCGAGATCATTGCCCTAGCGTAGATTATTACAACATTGACCAATCAAAAAATAAACTTGTTGTTCTTTTAAGAAATTATAAGGAATGCATAGTTAGAAACTTATATATTACAGAAAAAGAACTTGTAAAAGAAATTACTTCTGACCAAAAACATTTTTCACTTTATATAAGCAATTTGAACCTATACCACAATTGGAAAGATGAAAACACTAAGCTTCTAATCTATTATGAAGACTTAATCCAAAAACCAAGACAAACCATAGAAAAGCTTCTTGCTTTTTTAGAAGAACCTTTAGACGGGCTAGAAGATTTTTTTGATAACTATGATTATTGGAAAAACAAAGCTATAAGTTCATATAAAAGACAGTATGGACACAATATTTCATCTGGTGGTCAAAAAGAAATTCATCATAGCAAAGATTTTTCTATTCAGTCGCTACATAAGATTGATCAACATATACAAGAAACTTATCCTGAGCTTTGGGAAAACTATCTATCTAGATACGCTTCTTAAGCTGGCTGAAAAGAAGTTATTTTCTTTTCAAAATTATCAATGAGTGCTTTTTTAATTTTTACTCTAGCATCTTCTAGTGAAGTTTGATCTGTTTCTGAAATCAAAGGATAGGTGTTTTCAAAAATTTGCTCTACAATCAAAGGATCTTTTAAAGTTTTTGAAAGAATCTCTCTACTCGGAACACTAATTGAAATTGTACCTTGATGTAAGTATCCATTTGTCTTTTTTCTCTGAGCTGCCCCAGCAATTTTTTTTCCATGTAACATCACGTCATATTTTGTTGGTCTTGCCATACAAAACTTAGAAGAAAATTCAAATTTTGCTTCCATATCTTTGTCAATAAGGCTAATTGGATTTTTAGAAGCTAAAAAGTCTTCTACTGCTTTTTGTACAATCTTATTTACAAATGAATAATTTTCTAATGTGTCTTCTGAAAAGAGTGAATGAGATTCAGGCATTAAAAACGAAAAAGCTAGATCCCATATATGAAATACAATCCCTCCCCCTGTTGGCCTTCTTGCTAGATCAATTCCTAATTGATCTAAAGCATCTAAATTCAGCCAGTCAGCAGGTTTGATAAAATAACCATGAGTAATTGAAGGTTTTTCCCAATCATATAAGTGTAAAATAGGCTCATCTGACAAAGTCTCTAATAGCTCTTTGTCAATTTCCATATTTCTTTGTGCAGTATTTGCTCGGGTATCTAGTATTTGCATCTATTCAACTCTCCAGTTAAAGACTAATCATAGAAAATCTAAAGGTTCAATTCTAGTGATTTTTATACGTTGGATCAAAAAAAATGATAAGGATATTATTAGGCCTAAACTTTTAACCTATATCTATATTCTAATTTAAAGAAAAGCATTTAAAATAAAATTATTTTTTATCTATTTATTTCTTGAAAAATAAGGTTTGCACATGTTTTACAAAAAATTAAATGAAGAATTACAATAGTAATAGACCAACTCTCTAAAGGTAGGTACCCATATTATGTTTGATAAGTTTACAAATCGTGCAAAACAAGTCATAAAGCTTGCTAAAAAAGAAGCTCAAAGACTAAACCATAACTACTTAGGAACAGAACACGTTCTTCTTGGCTTACTAAAGCTTGGCCAAGGAATAGCGGTTAATGTCTTAAGGAATATGAACTTAGACTATGAAAACATCCGTTCTGAAGTGGAGCGTATTGTTGGCTATGGTCCGGAGCTACAGGTATATGGAGATCCTGCTCTAACTGGAAAAGTTAAAAAGGTATTTGAATTTGCAAATGAAGAAGCAACAAATTTAAATCACAACTATGTAGGGACTGAGCATTTACTTCTTGCCCTACTAAGACAAACAGATGGAGTTGCAGCTCAGACTCTAGAGAATTTAAACTGTGATCTTAAAGAGATCCGTAAAGAAATTCTTAAAGAACTTGAGACATTTAATTTACAGATTCCTTCAATGAATCAGCCTCCTCCAACAAATCCATCTCAACAAAGACAACAAGAAAGACAGTCTACATCTTCACCTTCTTCAGAAAAGACACCTGCTTTAAAAGCATATGGTCATGATCTTACTGAAAAGTGTCGTGAAGGGACAATGGATCCTGTTATCGGCAGAGAAAAAGAAGTTGAAAGATTGATTTTGATTCTTTGTAGAAGAAGAAAAAACAACCCTGTTTTAATTGGAGAAGCTGGAGTTGGAAAAACAGCTATCGTTGAGGGCCTTGCTCAAGCGATTGTTGAAGGTTCAGTACCAGATAATCTTAGAAATAAAAAACTTATCTCCTTAGATCTTACATTAATGATCGCAGGAACAAAGTATCGTGGACAGTTTGAAGAAAGAATCAAAGCTGTAATGGATGAAGTTAGAAAACATGGAAACATCTTACTGTTTATCGATGAGTTACACACAATCGTTGGCGCGGGAGCGGCAGAAGGTGCTATTGATGCTTCTAACATCTTAAAACCAGCTCTTTCTAGAGGTGAAATCCAATGTATTGGAGCTACTACTTTAGATGAGTATAGAAAGCATATTGAAAAAGATGCTGCTTTAGACAGACGTTTTCAAAAAATTACAGTTGCGCCTCCAACTAAAAATGAAGCTTATCAGATCTTAACAGGATTAAAACCAAAGTATGAAGATCATCATAAATGTTCTTATACAGATCAAGCTTTAATGGAAGCTGTTACCCTATCAGATCGTTATATTTCTGGAAGATTCCTACCAGATAAAGCTATCGATTTACTAGATGAAGCAGGTGCTGCAGCTAGAGTAACTATGATGCACCAACCATTAGAGATGGTGGATTTAGAAAAGCAAAAAGAAGAAAAAAGAACGGCTAAAGAAGATGCTATTTCTCACCAAGAGTATGAGAAAGCTGCAAAACTTAGAGATGAAGAGAAAAAGTTAAAAGCAAAACTTGATCAACTTTATCTTGAGTGGGAAAAAAGCAAAGATGAGCATCGTGTAATTGTAGATGAAGAAGAAATTGCTAAGATTGTAGCTAAACAAACAGGAGTTCCTGTAACAAGACTTACTGAAGGTGAAACACAAAAAGTATTACGTCTTCAAGAAACATTACAAAATGAGATCATTGGTCAAGACCAAGCTCTTATAAAAGTGACTAAAGCACTTAGAAGAAGCAAGGCTGACATAAAAGATCCAAATAGACCAATTGGTGCTTTTATGTTCTTAGGGCCAACAGGCGTTGGAAAAACACTTTTAGCTCGCCTTTTAGCAAAACATTACTTTGGTGGAGAAGATGCTCTTATCCAAGTAGACATGTCAGAGTACATGGAAAAATTTGCGATCTCACGCATGACAGGATCCCCTCCAGGATATGTTGGTCATGAAGAAGGTGGTCAACTTACTGAGCAAGTAAGAAGAAGACCTTATAGTGTGATTCTTTTTGATGAAATTGAAAAAGCGCATCCAGATGTAATGAACCTTCTACTTCAGATTTTAGAAGAAGGAAGACTTACTGACTCAATGGGTAGAAAGGTTGATTTTAGAAACACAATTATCATCATGACTTCTAACCTTGGAGCTGATTTAGTAAGAAAATCTACAGAAGTTGGATTTGGTTCTGCAGAAAATGCTCTTGATTATAAGACAATGGAAGCGAAGATCAAAGAAGCTGTGAAAAAAGCTTTAAAACCAGAGTTTATCAACCGTATTGATGATCTAGTGGTCTTTAACACTCTAAGTAAAGAAGCTCTTAAACGTGTAATTGACATTGAGTTTAACAAGCTTTGCAACAGAGTAAAAAGCAAAAACATCAGCCTATCTTTAGATAAAAAGGCAATCGATTATCTTGTAGAAATGGGTTATGCACCTGAAATGGGAGCTAGACCTATGAAGAGGACTTTAGAGCAATATCTTGAAGATCCTCTAGCAGAGAAAATCTTATCTGAGCCTAAAGGTGATAAATCTTATATGATCACTGCAAAAGATAAGAAAATCGAATTTGTTGAGAAAAAAATAAAAGATAACGAAGAAGAGCAAGTGGAAGCTACAACCTAGGTTGCACAGCTTCCAGCAAATTTAGCATCTTGATTAATTTTAGATTCCCAGCTTTTGATGAAAGTCAGAAGCTCGGGTTTTTTTGGTTTACTTTTCAAAAAGTCTAATGCTTCAGGATTATTTGCGAGATGAGCAAGCTTTGCAAGTAGATGCAAGTGACTTTTATCATGACAAGCAAATAAGAAAAACATTGTATGCACTTCTTTTCCATCTAAAGCGCCATATTCAATTGGGCTTTCAGGAAAAACAACAGAAATCACATCAAATGAACCTGGCACTAAAAACTCTCTTGCGTGAGGAACGCCAATACCATTTACTAAAGCGGTAGGAGCTAAACTCTCTCTATCTAATAGTAAATCAGTAAACACCCCTGCATCCCAGTTATGAGTTTTTGCCATCGCATTCATTGCAGTAGAGATAATCTCTTCTTTTGTAGAACCGCCTACATCGATAAGCACGTCCCCTTTATGAATTGCGCGAAAAAGACTAAACTGTAAAGTTCCAGACCAAGGTGTCTCTAACTTTTCTTCATCTTTTCTGTTCATTACCCAATCTTCAATCTCTATACGACTAAAGCGAAATTCATTGTTTAATTGATATGCAGGAATGACACCATCAGACACTAAAGCCTGAACAGACTCTTCTGAAACATTTAAAAGCTCAGATACATCTTTGATATTTAGATCCATAAAAGACACCTCCTAAAGTAAATTTATACGAGATTTTTAATAAGGTGCCAAGAAAAAAAGAAATTAGAAGTCGGAAAAAATTTCCATAAACTCTTCTGCTGAGTTTACATTCAGTAATTTTTTTCTCACTTTTTCATCTTTGATTACTTGAGTTAATGAAGATAATATTTTTAAATATTTCGTCTGCTTATTTTCAGGTCCACCAATTAAAAACACTAATCTAACTGGCGCTTTATCTAAAGAATGCCACTCAATTGGATGCTCTTTTTGTATACCAACAGCAATAAAAAAGTCTTTAAAAGTATCTTTTTTTGCATGAGGGATTGCAACTTGCATACCTACACCTGTTGATACTAACTCTTCTCTGTCTAGTACTGCTTGATAAAATGACTCTACTTCCTCAATTTTTCCATAATGGAAAAGAACATCTACAAGTTCTTTTAAAGCAGCGTCTCTTTCTTCTGATTTAAAAAACAATATACAACGTGGATCTAAATAATCAGAAACTTTCATCTCTTCTCTTTTTTGCTTAAGCAAGTCCTTTTCAGGACTTGGCTCATGATAATCCTGTATGGCCAAAACCACCTTCACCTCTCCCTGTTTGAGAAAGAACCTTCTTTCTTTCAAAAGATGCTTGAATCACTGGACAGATAATAAGTTGAGCGATTCTCATATTTTTTTCAATTGTAAAAGGCTTAGTTGAATGATTGATTAAAATTACTCCAACTTCTCCCCTATAGTCTGAATCAATTGTTCCAGGTGTATTTAATACAGTAATTCCATGTTTAAACGCTAGACCAGACCTAGGTCTTACTTGAATTTCAAACCCTTCTGGGATTTCAACTTTAATTCCTGTTGGAATAAGAGTAGACTGCCCAGGGTTTAATACTACATCTTCTTCTATATAGGCTCTAACATCTGCACCTGCTGCTTGGTCTGATCCATAGCTTGGCAAAGTGACATCTTCATTAGCATCAACTGCTACAACAACTTTTTCCATTAATAACTTCTTCTTGCTTAGTTTTTGATAAGAGTTTTTGAAGCTTTTGTTTTGTCTTTTCCCCTTTTCCAGTTAAAAACTGTAAGAAAAAAGATAGCTTCTTTTTCATTTGACCTCTTGAAACAATTCCATCAATCATTCCCTTTTCTAATAAGAATGCTGACTTTTGTGCTCCTGGAGGTAATTTTTGACCGATCGTTTGTTCTACAACTCTTGGTCCAGCAAAAGCAATAAGCGCATCTGGCTCTGCTAGAATAATGTCCCCTAATGTTGCAAAAGAAGCTGTTACCCCACCAGATGTTGGATTGGTTAAAATAGATATATATGGAAGACCCTTTTCACTTAGCCTACTTAACGCACTTGATATCTTTGCCATTTGCATAAGAGATAAAATAGACTCTTGCATTCTAGCTCCACCTGATGCTGATACAATCACCACCGGCAAATTCTTTTTTATCGCATGTTCAATCAAACACGTTAGCCTTTCACCTAAAGCAGACCCCATAGATCCACCCATAAAACCAAAGTCCATCACAGCAAGCGCTGTTGGAATACCATCTATCTCACAGACACCTGTCGAAATAGCTTCTTTACGCTTAGATTTTTTCTGCGCTCTTTCTAACCTGTCTGTATACTTTTCAGTATCAACAAAATTTAAAGTGTCTACAGAAACAATATCATCAAACATCTCTTTAAATGTATTTTCATCAGCAAGTAAAGAAATTCTTTGAGGTAGCGTAAAACGATAATGATAATCACACTTAACACAGCAATTTAGATTTTTTTCAATCTCTTCAGCATGAATCATCTCTAAACAGCCAGTACAGCGAATCCAACCGCTATAACCATCTTTCTTAGTGGTTTGCACCTTAATTTTTGGTTTATTTCGTGAAAAAAGCCCCATAAATGCCTTAATTAATTATTTAGTAAGATATTTTACTCAATCTCGCTTAATTAAATCAACAATACTTAAAATTTTACTTTACTGCTTTATTATATCTTTCTTCAATCTTTTTCCAGTTTAATATCTGCCAAATAGCTTTTAAATAATCTGGGCGAACATTTTTATACTGTAAATAATAAGCATGTTCCCAAACATCTACCCCAAAAATTGGCTTAAGACCTTGAGTACTTAGTGGATCTTGGTTTTGGCAAGTAGCAATTTTTAGGCATTTTTTCTCAGGGCAATAACCTAGCCATCCCCAGCCAGATCCTTGAACAACAGCTGTTTTAGAGTTAAACTCTCCTACAAAGTTTTCAAATGAACCAAAAGATTTCTCAATAGCTTCTAGTAAAGCACCAGTTGGCCTTCCACCACATTCTGATACTGGACCTAGGATTTCCCAAAAAATTGAATGGTTAACATGGCCACCACCATTGAATTTAATCGCATTTTGACAAGCGATCATTGCAGCTACATCATTATTCTTTTCAGCCTCAGCATATTTTTCTAATGCTTCGTTTAATTTTGTCACATAACCTTTATGGTGTTTAGAGTGATGAAGCTCCATAATTTCTGCTGAGATCACAGGTTCTAAAGCAGAATAGTCATAAGGTAAATCTGGTAGTGTATATTGTTCGGTCATGATAAACTCCGGGTTTTTATTAAAAATAATAGATTGACTTAGCTTTAACCACAAGAGGACTATCCATGCGTCATCAAATCTTTTTATTAATGTCTTTTTTTTCTCAGCTTACTGCGGTAACACCGAAAGAAGATGTTTTATATCATAATACCCAAGATGATGTGCTGCATGTTTTTTCTTATCCAAGATCAGGTACAAATTTTTTAGTATCTTTATTAACAGAACTTTCACAAAGAAAGGCTGGTCACTATGGAAGACTACACAATAGCGCTTGGAACCCTTTAAACCTTCCTATAGACACAAATCTTCCTCCTGTATTTGTGGTCCATTATCCTGATCATATAAGTAGTCTAATTGATAACGAAAGTCATTTACTTATAGCTCTTGTAAGAAATTTTAAAGAAAATGGCACAAGAAACCTCTATGATCTAAATACAAATTCATCACAAAGTATCCAAGAGTTATTAAAAAACACTTCTTCATTTCCTATCTTGAAAAAATTCATTATGGGAAAGACTATTGATAAAAGAAACTACCTCCCCTATTTTGAAATCCTAAATATCTATGATAGTTGGCCTGAAGACAAAAGACTTTTAATCTATTATGAAAACCTTATTACTCACCCAGAAAAAGAAGCTAAAAGAATTGCAGCTTTTCTTTCTTTAAACGAAGAAAACCTTGTAGAAAGAGTGAATCATCTCCAACAAAAAATCTTAGAGAATTTTTCCAATAGACATAAGTCCTATACCTCTGGGAAAGACTTGTTAGCTTACTCTAAAAAGCTATCTAAAGAAGAGCATTATTTTTTAGATAATTATGTAAAATCTACCTACCCTGTTTTATGGGAAAAATACTTAAGTAGGTATTCATTTGAAAATACTATAGGTAAATAAACTTCCATATATCTTATCTTCTAGTCTTTTCAAGTGAATCTAAAAGGGCTTTTTGGTCAAATGTAATTATCTTAACTGCAGAGTCGTTTTCCCCACAAGAAACATGTATCACATCTTTTCCATCTTTTTTACCCAGTGCAAATCCTGCTGGGTAAATACTTCTTTTTGTAGGATCAGAAGAATTTGCTGGAATAGTGTCGTAAATACCCTCAAATAATATGGGATATTTAGAAATAGAAGTAATATTAAAAGGAGGCTTACTTTCAAATGTATAGGCTCCCATTACATACCAATAAAATCCATCTTTATCCTCAAAAAGGCTGTGAAAAAAACTTAAATATTCATCCCCTACTTTTTTAGCAGGAGTACCACCTCTTAACTCCCCCCATCTTTCTCTTGACCAGGGTAGATTTTGAAAAGCTGGGCCTTTTGTATAGCTCTTATGTATAAGCTCATTTTTTGTCATATCTGGTAGTTTTAGGATTTTATGAGGATTAATAAAATACTCAAAGAATAGATTAGCTTTTCCATCTTCAGTATACACAAAAGGTGTCCAATTTTTTTCTGTTCTACCTAACTGGATATCTAGATTCGTAATAGTCTTAAGTTTCAAAGTGTTTATATCTATTTCTGCTAAATGTATTGTTCGATAGCGAGAAAATACATCTTTAAGTAGGTCGTTATAAACGATAAAATTTTTTGATCCAACTTGAATAAATCTAGGATCTTCTGAAAATTTGCTGTTTGTATTTAAGTTATGATATTCAGCTTCTGTTTGTTGAAAATCTTGATTTAAACGACAAACTCCCAGTGATGTATAAAAAGGAGGTGTTTCTCTAAATGTTAGAGTGTCGTATCGAAAAAATAAAAGGTATTCATCACCCACTCTTTCAATTGAAGCATTATAAGGAGCAGTAACTCCACGAATTGGAACTGTTTTTACATCAATGATGATATTCAACTTTTCAGCTAAGGGTATATTTTGTAATTCTTTTGGTGTTGATAACCCTCCTAATTGCGGCCTATCTTTTATTATTTGTTTTTCACACATAGAAAAAAACTTTTTATAAGCTTTTCCTAGCTTCCTTGCTTTTTTAACTTCATAACGGAAATACGTCATCGTTGTACCAAAGAGTAATCCAATCCCCAGTAAACCACCTAGTAGATGTCTTTTTGTGATAGAAAATATAGCTTTTCGATCTGTCATTTCTACAGCCTTGAACTTAAATACAAAGGTCTTTTTTACCAAAAAATCTCATATTTAATAAGTTAAAAAGTTAATTCTTATATCTTCTCAAATACTTATACCAAAGGTTAGGATATGTTTTTTCAATATGATTATCAATTTCAACTAACGATTCATCTGAAAACCCTTTACTATGAAAGACTTCCTTATTCCCTCCAGAACTTAGTTCATAAGCATACGGCTTGTTTTGACAATATGAATCTAAAATTTCTTTGCTCCATTTCTGATAATCTTTCATAAAAGATTCTATACAATCCACTTCCTCATGTAAGAAATTCAATAACCTTGTTATTACTCCCCTAGGATCTGAGATAAGATCTTCATAGTATATTAATAACTTGTTCTCTTCATCCCATTTTTCATATAATGTTAGGTTTGTTATGTACTTATGCCATTCGGTATCATTGTTAAAGATCTGCTCTTTCAGCATATTTTCTAATTGAACATTTTCAATTGTATTGTTTCTTAGCTTTTTAATGTGCCTGGGTAGAGCTTCCTTATAATTTCTGTTAAAAAGACAAGTTTATTATTGTTTTTATTATATTTAATAAAACTTCTTGAGTTATGAGCCCTAAACAATGGAGTTTTAGAAAAGTCTAAAGTAGCATTCACTCTTTTTGGAGCTTCGGAAAAATTCATGAATAAAACAGGTCGGTTACAAAGTTCATGAATTAGAGAAATTTTTAAATTCGTGCCTGAGCGAGGATAGGACAGTAAAAAATAATTGTTATCTTCTTTTAGAGATTTATCATCTGTGTAAATACAAAATTGCAGTAAAACAACTGCTAGAAATGGAACAATATTCCTATACTTTAGCATTTAAACTCCTCTTATATATTGAAATAACCTTGAGTGTTATTTGAAAATGCTATATTTTAACACAATATAAAATTTATTCAAGGCTAAATGTCATGACATATATATTCAAATTAATGCTCTTATGCTTTTGTTTTTTCATGTTTCGCAATATGCTTTATGCTCTTATGCTTTTGTTTTTTCATGTTTTGCAATATGCAACTCATTGATATCAATGATCCAGAAGAAATTCAGAATACTGAGTTTCTAATAACTTTTCCAAAATCAGGTACTAATTTAACGATTACTTCTTTACAGCTTTTTACAAAGAAACCAGTAAGAAGACCCGAACAACCAATGAGAGATGATTTACTTGGATTAAATCGTCTCCATCTAGACCTTGATCCTTCTAAGAAAATTCTCTATCGAAGACATGTTATAGATCCGTATTTCTATAAAATCGATCCAACAAAAAATAAACTTCTTATGGTACTTAGGAATTACAAAGAATGTATTAATTCATTACAACATTACTCACCCGAAGAGTTTTTAGAAGCAATACTAAATGAAAAATCAATCAAGAAAAAAGCGACTTTCAGTCATTACATTAACAACTTATCTTTTTTTGAAAACTGGTCTGATGACTCCACCAAACTTCTCATTTACTATGAGGATTTCATTTTAGACCCTAAAACCACCATTATTCAGCTCTTAGATTTTTTTGATGAAACGGTAGAAAATTTTGATGAAATTTGGGAAAACTATGAATGTTAGAGAGAACAATCAATAGATTCTTATACTGAACAGCACAAAAACTCTAGAGCGAATATTAGATCCGGTGGAAATAAAGTTCTATATCATAGCAAGGATTTTCCGATTGAGATCCTTAAAAAAACTGATGACTATATCAAAGAAACCTACCCTATTTTATGGGATAAATATCTTCAGAGGTATGAAACAATCTAAGAACAACCTATTTAATAGTGATTGTATTAAGAGCTATGGATAAAGTTCTTGAATCTAAAGCATCTGGAAAAAGCTGATTATAAATAAATGATTTTGATGCAAAAAACGAAAGCTTGTTTTCTCCAAATGAAAGAATCTCTTTTGGAATAATGCCCTTATAAGTAGAAAATGATTGATTATCATACTTTTTTAAAAGTACTGGAAAACCATTTATTTTAACCACGAAATCCATTTCATCTATTAAGAGTTTACAATTTATTGTTAATAAACAATCTCTAGGATTACTGAAATAGAAAATTAATTTACCTTCTGAACCATTTATCCATCTATAAATAGGTTTTTCAGTATCAAGGTTTTCTCTATAACTCCATCCCTTTCCTACTAAGGGTTGTGCAAAATCATATTTAAAGACTTTCTTTGGCTTCTTCAGATACTCTAAATACTTAAATTTCTGGTTATATTTCTTTGGTGTGTTTTTAATGTTTGAAATTGCATAATCATATAGCTGAACATCGAGGTAATTTCTCTTTCGTACTTCATCTAAAAAGTTTTCATCATGTTTCTGTGAGATTGTAGTATTATATTTAGGAATTTCACTAATTTCAGAGCATTCGATACCTAAAGATCGTAACACTTCTATTAAATCTTCTTCAAATGAATCCATAAACATCACATAATCTAGTTTATTCAAATTTCCAATGCAATCTTTAAGTAACTCATCATCTGGGAGGTTAGGATCTGAACATAACATGTAACATAACCAATTAGGTTCAACATCTTCTAGGGTAACCTCTATCTGGGGAAAAGACTTCTTTCTGTAACGCAAATCAGAAAGAACTCTTTCCACTGGATCTCTTAATACTGTAAAAATAAATGCTGGCTCTCTTCTTAAATCTTTGGTTTTAAAAAACCAATAAGGAAAGTGTCCTGAAGTAAATTCGCTATTTATATTCGGCAGATTTTCATACTCTCTATTAAAATCTGGAAGCCTTTCGAATGACCTCTTCCATGAGCTAGGATTGTGAATACTTTGTACTTTTCTATAGGGATATATCTCATCCAAGTGAAAAAAATTTTCTAAAATTGAATGAACTGTTGTTCCACCAGTTTTAGGAATATGAATAAAATGAATATGACAATGTATGAAAGAACAAGTTAAAATAGAATAGATGATAATTAAGTAATAATACATAAAATTGTAACGTGTTTAAAGAATCTTGATCACTACTTTTCAATAGTCAAAAATTGTACCTTGAATTAGGATTAAAGCAAAGTGCAATAACACAGGAAAATTAGATACAGTCAGATTTTCACATATAGTGTTTTTGTGGTAAACTTACAAAGTTTAAACTCAATTAATTAAGGTCGCTTTATGAAACCTGTTTTTTTCTTCTGTATTGCTATGTATAGCATTCTGAATCCATCTACTATCCCGCTTGATTTAGAACATCCTGAATTAATAGAAGGAAAAGAATTTTATGTAACATATCCAAAATCTGGGACTACTCTTTTACATACTATCATACAGCTACTAACCAAAAAAGAACTAAAAAGAATAAATCATTTAGAGTCTAATAAATCATACAACCGTCTAGACTTAGAGCTTGATTTCGATAAACCCACTCTTTTTCATTCGCATAATATTAAATCTTTTCATAAAAAAATTGACCCTTCTAAAAATAGTCTCATTATGATTCTTAGGAATTTTAAGGAATGTATTCCTAGCTATAAAAAATTCTCATCAGAGGAGTTATTAAATTCTATTGTTCTTGATAAAGGTCCATTCAAACAATATATAAAAAACTTAATTTACTTTGACACCTGGGCAAATGAAAGGACAAAATTGTTAATTTATTATGAAGATTTAATTTCTAATCCAGAAGAGACTATAAAAAAAATAGCTTCTTTTTATCATAATCAAGTTGAAGATGATTATTTAGAAAATCTATATGATAACTATGAAGATTCATGGAAAAAATGCTATAAATCTTATAAAAAATCCTTCCCAACTGGTCGTTCAGATGGTTGTTCTTTAATATTCCACAGTAAAGACTTTCCATCCGATTTAGTTTATTCAATGGATAAGCATATAAAAATAACTTACCCTCACTTATGGGAAAAATATTTATCTCGTTATGAATATAATCCAGTGGACCCGGAAAATTCCCTATAAATCACAGATATTAATATCTTGATAAATTGCAAAAGGATTTTCATATAAACATTCTTCATCAAAATAAGAAACCCTTCTCGACACACCTGCTAAAGACAATCTTTTATTAATTTCTTTTTGCCAGTACCCCATGAATAATTTTTCAAAAGAAAATGATTTATTTTTCAATTCATTAAATTTTTTTAACAACAATTCCTTATTAATATTCTGCCAAGAGTCTATTATTACCACAGGTAAATCTTCAAAAAGTGGATCAAGAAATGATGTAGTTACAATAGGGATCGATCCCATCAACATCGCTTCCCATGTTCTAAAACAATCTAGTCCATTTCCTCTAGGAGATAAAATAAAAACACTACTTTTTATATGGTGCAAATATTCTGAAAGTGAAACTCTAGAGGACGTAAAACAGTAATTCTTTTGACTAAATAAGTCATACACATCTTGCCGTTCATCAGGATATGTTTGGACTCCAATGTTTAAATACAAGACATGCTTTTTTTCAACTTTCTCTTCTGATACTAAATTCATTGTATGGATTTCTTTTCTATGCATATTAGTCGGAAACTTGCAATTTACCCCAATAGGAATAGGTATAAATTTCTCATGAAATCTTATAGAAGGATTTCTACTAAACCATGCAATTATCTTAGAGTCATTTAAGTAATTAGCATATTCTCCTGGACTTTCTGGATCTCCCCCGTTAGTGATTAGTATATACTTTTCTTTTATCAAAGGATGATACTTAAGGAAAAACTTTCCCAGCAACCCTGGCTTAACGTAAATGATCGCACCTTCAAATACATCTTTAGGGTTAAAATCATTTTTAAATTTTTTACAATTGAACAACTTAAAATCAGAGAGCTCATAAAATCCCCCTGGACAAACAAACTCAGAAACTTGCCTCTCAGAATTTACAATTTCACAATTACAAAGCGCTGTTCTGATAAACAAGAAAATTATGTTAAGTACAAATCCAAATTTCAATCTATTTACTCCTTATTTCCACTTTAAAAAAACTAAAACATGAAAGATCTTTATCAAGATAATCACTAGTAACTATAAATTTTGTAAAATTCGTATCAATCACTTCCTTAGGCAATACAACTTCATATTTCAAAAACCCATTTTCACTATATTTCTTAGGTTTAAAATGTTGATTATTTACTTCAATAATTGGGTTCACAGACTTTTTCGAGGATTTAAGGTAAAGCGTCAGTAGATATTCTTTAAACTTTTCTAACCTAAAAAAGATAATTGCCTTATCTCCTCTTATTTCTCTTATTGTTTGATTTGTTTCTTGATCGTATATCCTATAAGACCATCCTTCTCCTAATAAAGGCTGGTCGAATGTATAATCAATATCTGATCTTTTTTCTTTAAACTCTCTTAAACCTATATAGCTTTGCTCATATTTATTCGGTGAATTCTTTATATACATCTTTGCATATTTGTAAAGTTGGATATCTAATTGATTAGAATTTCTGATTTTTTCAATGAGCTTTTTAGTGTACTTTACTTTTTCAGAACGATTTAAGTTGGGAAATTCATAGTTTTTCCTATCAATTCCTAAAATATCAAATAATAACCTTGCATCTTTTTCAAATGTGTCTAAAAACACAACGTAGTCTAGTTTATGAAGGTTTTCAATAGCACTTTCTAAAATTTCATGATCTGGAAGAGAAGGATCTGAACATAACATCTTGCACATCCAATTACTATGAACGTCATCTATCGTAACATTTATCTCGGGATTATTCTTTTTCCTATACTGATAATGAGATAAAACCCGCTCTATGGGATCTCTTAGTACTGTGAAAGTAAATGAAGTTTCATGATCAGGATCCTTTTCTTCTAAAAACCAAAAAGGAAAATGACCAGATATTAATTCTTCTTCAAATTTTGGCAGATCTCTAGCTCTAGATCTAGCGTTCTTAGCTATCGCTCCATTTAACCGCTTAAATGGATATATCTCATTCTGATTAAATTGTTTTCCCAAAATATAATCTATTGTGGTTCCACCACATTTCGGGATGTGTAAAAACTTGATTCTAGCTTCTGCAATAACCGGAGATAAAAAAGCTAAACAAATTAGAATTTCTGAGAAAAGGGATATAATCGGATTCATTTTATATTTTATATCCTAACTTATTAACTTCATTCTTATATTCCTTGAGTATTCTTCGAATTCTATCTTTTAGCTCCATATCTATTGAATCATCATTAATGTGATTTCCATGGATTAATACACTTTCATCATAATAATTAAATTTTTGAAAATTATTTGAATAAATTAATAGATTTTCTTTAGAAAAAGCTTCTTTCAATAGTGATTGATCTTGAGGGTCTATATCAAAAGAAAACGTATCTTCAACTGCTTTAAATATTTTATCGATATCATTACTGAATTTCTCATATTCCAAGACAACTATGTTTAACTTATTCCTCAATTCTTCTACTCTTTTATAGAAGTGCAAATACTGCGAGCATAGTTTTCTTATTCTTTCCTCTCCGGGGGTGCTTTTTGATAATCTACACCTAGAATAGATAGTATCTAGAGGATTACGTTTAGTTATAAAATAAATATAATCGCTTCTAAGTATATCATTTGAAAAACAATGCCATTTACATACTTCGTGTTGTGTTGATTTGAATGCTGAGACTTCAAAAAATTCTTCTTCCTCAAAGAGCATTCTTAAAACATTATAAACCAATGTACTTCCTGTTCTCATAGGAGAAACTTGCATGATCTTCTTATAAGTTGATTTAGGGTATTTTTTTGTCCTCTGATATATAACTTGGGTTGGATCAATGTATAAATCACAAAAACAATAGACTGGGAAAAAAATTAAAATATAAAGAAGATTATTTTTCATATCCACCACTAATTACATAGGTTTTATCTCAATATAGTTCAAAGCGATAGATAGCTTTCTAGAATCAATTGTCCCAGGATAAACTTCATTATAAATGTATGCTTCGCTCCCACCCAGTGTTATGGGGGTAAAACCATCATTTATTAAATGCTTTGGAATTCTAACACAGTATCTAGAAAAATTCTCATTAGTAACTCTTCTAGCCTGTATTGTCTCATTATTTATTCTTACATAGGGCCGAATACCTTTTTTTAAGGTATGAACATTAAACGACATTAAGTAATCACTAGAAGGAGCCAGATTGAAGTAGATTGTCCCTTCTCTTCCTAACACCCATCTATACTTAGGAAGTTTATTGTCCATATTCTCTCGGAAGCACCAGTTATACCCTCTTAGAGGTTGATCAAAGGTGTATTTTATCAATGCAGCCTGCTTTTCTTGTTGTTCTAACAAAAGATATTTTTGGTAATATTGTTCTTTGGAATTAGTTATGTTATTTTTTGCATAATCATAAAGCATTACATCTAGAGAATTCCTTTCTCTAATTATATCCAACAATTCTGAATCGAGGTCTTTATAATTAGTTGTATTAAATTTGGGGATCGTTTCATCAATAATAGGTATGCCAAGTACTTGCTTTAAGAGATTAATATCTTTTTCAAAAGTTTCAACAAACACCACAAAATCCATTTTATGAAGGTTTGCTTTCGCATCAGCTAGTAAGTCCTCTCCTTCAAGAGATGGATCTGAACAAAGCATTTTGCACATCCAGTTATTTGATATATCATCTATGCTAACAGAAATATTAGGATTACCTCTTTTTCTAAACCTATAATGGGAAAGAACTCTAGAGATTGGCTCTCGTAAACAAATGATCTTAAAAGAAGATTCAAAGGTTGGATCATTATTATTTATCCACCAATAGGGAAAATGCCCAGAAACAAGCTCGTGATTTATTAGTGGAAGATTCTCAATATAATCTTTATGATTGCTGTTAGAGGTATTAACTCTTCTAGCAGGATAAATCTCTGAAATATGAAATTGATTTTCCAAGATTGAATGAATTGTTGTGCCTCCAGCTTTAGGAACATGTAAAAAATCTATTCTCGAGAAAATGCATTTAAATGAAAGAACTAATCCTAACCAAACAAATTTCATTCAATATCCTTTTTTGTACAAATCTTCTAATATTTTCTAATTATGTACAAGGAGAAAAAAAAGTATCGAAGCAAACTTCTACTTGCATAAAAAACATAAAGATATAACCATTCAAACAAAAGTGAGTGTTTCATGAAAAAATATATTTTTCTTTTCATTTATATTTTCCTTATCACCTGCCATTTGCATTGTTATCAGTCACAAAAGCATCAAGACAAATGGATTATTGAGGAAGTCTTTCCTAGTAAGAAAGGTGGGTTTTTTGTTGATCTTGCAGCTTCCAATGGCATTCATTTTAATAATACATATGTTTTAGAAAAAGATTATGACTGGAATGGGATATGCATAGAACCAAATCCTCTATTTCTTAATGAACTATCAGATAACAGAAGTTGCACTATTGTACCCTACTGCATCGACTCGATAGAACGCGAGATTTCTTTTAGAATTGACAACCTTGAATTAGGAGGAATTATAGATAAAGATACTGATAATAATTATTCAAAAAGATCTGAGGAACTTTATTATTCAAAAAAACACAATGGGATTATCACATTAAATACTAAGACTCTTGAACAAATACTAGACGAGCTCAATGCGCCTTCAATTATCGATTATTTAAGTTTGGATGTTGAGGGAGCAGAAACAAGAATCCTTAGAAATTTTCCTTTTGAAAAATATATATTTCTTGCAATGACAATTGAAAGACCATCAGTAGAGTTAAATTATCTTCTAAAAAAACATGGGTATGTGTTTGTAAAAAATAGTAAGAAAGATTTCTTTTACGTTCATCAATCAATTTCCAATTTCAAAGAAATCAAAAAATCACCTTTTAAACAAGTACCCCAAAAAACTAAATGAACGCCTTTAAAAAAATCTTATGTTTTTTGATTCTGATAATATCTTCAATTGAGAGTAGTTATATCAACATTAATTCTCCTGAGTCTATCAACGAAGCTGAGTTCCTTTTAACTTTTCCTAGATCAGGCACAAATCTTTTTATAGTTACAACACAATTACTATTTCAGAAACCTGTAAAAAAGTTGACCAATCTAAAAAGACACAATGATCCACAGCTTAACAGACTGCACTTAACCCTTGATTACACAAAAACACCATTATATAGGACACATGATGTAATACCTGAAATGCATAACCTTAACCCTTTTACCAATAAGCTCATTGTGGTTCTTAGAAATTATAAAGAATGTCTAATAAGTGAAAACAACTATACCCCAGAACAATTAAAATTAGACATTTTAGATGACAATCAGAATGTGAAATATAGTTTTTCTAAATATATTAAAATATTAAATTTCTTTGAATCTTGGAAAGATAAGAGCTCAAAATTACTCATATATTATGAAGACCTGGTTAAACAGGATAGGGAAACCCTAAATACTATTGTACAATTTTTTGATGAATCATCCGATTTAGAAAAAATGTATAAAAACTATAAAGCCAATTTACAAAAGTCATTATCCTCTTATTCCAAGCAAACAGGAAGAGGCTTATCAAAAGGTTTAGACGTATACCACTCATTAGATATACCTCAAGAAATTTTACATGAAATTGATGAATTCATTGAAATCACTTATCCAAATTTGTGGTCAAAATATCTTAGTAGATATAAATCTTAAATTATCTTAATAATTTATCAATCTTTCTGTCCGATATTCTTCATTTTCTCTTATTTCAACTTCATCAACAATTAGGTAATAGTTATCCGCTAAATCTCTTTCCCAATGATAGCTACTAGGGACTATTGTAAACTTATGATCTCCTATAAACTCAGCTATTACTGAAAAATTAGATTTTTCAGATCTTATAAGACAGTCAAAATTAACCATTGAAAATAAATCTTCTAAACACCCTTTTCTAGAAATATCTGGAGATTTAGTAAAATCAAAAATAATATTTCTCAAATCCACCTGATCTTCGATCTGCTCCACTAAATAAATTGGATCAGGATGATCAGTAAAAATGTACACATATAATGTGCAGTTATCTAAATAGTTAGAAATATATTTGAGAGAATCTACGAAATATTGCAAAGGAAAAAATTTCCCTTGATATCTAGTATCACTGTACTTCATTTTTATTGACTTATCTTTGTGTGGAAAAACTTTCTCTGAACTAGTTTTTGATACATCAAAAACTTGCTGACTCAGGTTAGGTAAGTCTTTCCCTTCTCCTGTTCTAATATGAATAGCAATAGAAAAAATATCGTCAGGGACTAATATTAAATTTATGTCATTTAAAGGAGTTAAAGCGTCTTTAATTATCGCTCTGAATTTTTTTTCACTTCTCATAGTTTTTAATAATCCATATATTGGAGGATTATATTTTATGATATAGTTAACTGGTTCATCTACGCTAAGACTGCTAATGTTGTTCGATCGCAAACACATATCTTTTCCTTTTATAGGTGATGTTTTAGAAAATTTTTCTAATTCCTGAATTTTAAATCCTTCTAAAAATGGAAGTGGATAAATATAAAGAGGCAATCCATAGGTATATTCAAACCACTTACTCTTAATATACGTAACTAGATGATCTCCTAATCTTGTAGCACCATGTCTATAATAAAAACATGATGTTTGTGTTTCGCAATCAAGATCTATCGCAAAGCATGTAGTAGTTAATAATAAACTATAGATCAAACCAACTCGCAACAAAACATCACCTCCTGGTATAAAATTCAAATTCTATGATATCATTGTACTTCTTTACTAAAAGTTTGTGTACTACTAAATAAAATTTTGGTTTTCAATGAAGAAAATACTCTTATTACTCAATTTTTTCATAATTAACTTATTTTCTAACCCTATTCCCATCTTAGTAACCGGAGGAGCAGGCTACATAGGCTCTCACACCTGCAAAGAGCTTTCAGATGCTGGCTACTACCCTATATCAATAGATAACCTTTCCTATGGCTCTGAAGATGCGGTAAAATGGGGCCCATTAGTAATCGGTGACATCACTGATAGTAACCTCTTACATGAGATATTCGAAAAATATAAACCTGAGGCTGTGATACATTTTGCAGCGTTAAAGAAGGTTGGAGAGTCTGTCAAAGAGCCAGTTAACTACTATGAGACAAATGTTTCAGGAACAGTTGCTCTTTTAAAAACTATGCAAAAGTTTCATGTTAATAAGATTATTTTTTCTTCTACTTCTACAGTGTACAATCCACAAGCGGCTCTTCCATTTACTGAGGAAAGTGAAAAAGGACCAATTAATTCTTATTCAGTAAGTAAGCTTATATGTGAAAAGATTATAGAAGATACAAGTTATGCAAATGGATTAAACTACGGGATACTAAGGTATTTTAATGCGGCTGGGATGGATGGTAAAGCAGGGCTTAAAAGACTACCCTGTTCTAACAATTTTTTAATCTCAAAGGTTTTAGAGTCTGTGAAAAATGGTGATAGCACAGTTCATATCTATGGAACTGACTATCAAACAAGAGATGGAACAGGGATAAGAGATTATATTCATGTTACAGATCTTGCAAAAGCACATGTTCATGCATTAAAACACCTTACAAAAAAAACTCAAGAGTCAATTACTTTAAATTTAGGAACGGGAACCGGTTTTTCTGTCTTGGAAGTTGTAACCCAAGCAGAAAAAATTACTGGAAAAACCATTACAAAAATTGCAACAGAAAGAAGAGAAGGTGATCTGCCCATGGCAGTTGCAGATCCAAGTAAAGCTAGAGAAATTTTAGGATTTATAGCAGAAAATAGTGATCTAGAAACTATTATTGAAAGTGAGTGGCAAGCTTTACAGGATTAGTTTAGTGATTTATCTAATATGTTAAATAACACACCAGATTTTTTAAGATTTTGTATAAGAAAATGCCCACCACTTTCATACTGAAAATGGGTGATCCACTTAAAACATAAACGCTCATATGCATAGTTAACATCTTCTTGTTCATCCATAGCATAATAGACATTAAAAATACTTGGAGGAATATCTTCTCCTAGAAAAATGTCATGCACATTAAAAAATTGTGGTTCTAGATTTGGATAACTTAAAAATTGTTTTTCTATTCTGTTTCTTGGAGCAAAAGCATGAACTTGAGAGATAGGATATCCATCTTTTAACAAGAGAAACCCAAATAGTAAAGCGGCATATCCTCCTGCAGAATTCCCAAAAAGAACAATTTTTTTTGGGGCTAATTTATCAATTTCAATTTCTAGCTCTTTCAAAGCCGATGAGATATTTCCATTCGGGTATAATCCATAATAATAGAAAACTTGTTGATAATCTCTTACTAGAAAAACATTTATATCAAAATTAGAGAGCATTTTTTTAAATTCAAAAATAGGTATTCCAAACTGCAGCGCCTTACCTCCAAAAGCTATCGCTAGAGTATCTGATGAAGGTTCATAAATTTTTAAGATACTATCATCTAAGGTAAAGTTTAGCTTTGTGCTCCCTTGTAGATCCCTTAAAAAAGCAATATTTAAGACACATAAAAGTAGAGCCAGTTTTTTGTACATTTGAATCCTTGTTTTATAAAACAATACGCACAGCTTCATCAACTAAACTTACAGGGAGAAGCTCTATTTTTTTTGCTAGCTTTGGTGAAACATCTTTGATGTTTCTTCTTGGTAAAATACATCTTTTGCATCCCATTAGTATCCCTTCTTTGATTCGATTTTCAATACGAGACACTCCTCTTATCTCACCACCAAGACCAACTTCTCCAATCACAAGAGTATCTGCTTCGATAATGCGAGTAGAAAATGAAGATGCGATAGCTAGTATGATTCCTAAGTCTATCGCTGGCTCTTTAATTTTTACACCTCCTGCGATAGAAACAAAAACATCTGCATTTTGAAGACGATAGCCTACTCTTTTTTCTAAAACTGCTATTAAAAGAGCTAATCTGTTTTGGTCAAGACCTGTACACCTTCTTGATGGAGTTGGGAAACAAGAACCTGAAACAAGAGCTTGGACTTCAATTAAAAAGGATCTAACACCCTCTAATGCAGCTACTATAACAGTTCCTGAAATTGCTTCTTCTCTTTGTTCTATGAATGCTTGGGAAGGGTTTTTAACTTCTAAAAGCCCTTCTTCTTTCATTTGGAAAATTGCTATATCGTCTGTTGGACCAAAACGGTTTTTTAAAGAGCGTAGTAAGCGAAATCCATGTTGTTTATCACCTTCAAACTCTAAAACCGTGTCAACTAAGTGTTCTAATACTTTTGGCCCCGCAATCTCTCCTGATTTAGTAACATGCCCAATTAAGAAAGTGGAGATGTTTTTCTTTTTACAGATATGCATAAGATCTGTTGTGATTTCTCTTACCTGAACAAGTGAACCTGGAGAAGATGGGATTTCAGATTTGTATAGTATTTGAATTGAATCAATAAGCAATACATCAGGATTTAGTTCTTCTACAGCTTTTTGAATGTGAGAAAATAGAGTTTCTGAAAGTAAGAATAAGTTTTTATGCAAAACGTTTAATCGTTTTGCACGCATATATGTTTGCTCTTTTGATTCTTCTCCACAAACATACAAAACGGTTAAACCCTGCTTGGCAAATCCTAATGCGGTTTGTAACATTAGAGTAGACTTTCCAATTCCTGGAGCTCCTCCTACAAGGGTTAGAGAGCCTTTAACAATCCCACCACCCATTAACCTATCAAACTCAGAAAGGTTTGTTTTTTGACGAACGATATCTACACTTTCAATGTCAGTTATGGGTATAGGCTTTTGAGTTTTCTCTTCAGAGTAAAAACGCTTTTTCTTATCTACAACCAGAAGCTCTTCGATAATTGTATTCCATTTTTTACATGTTGGACACATCCCAGACCATTTTGGTTGTGAATGTCCACACTCAGAACAAGCCCATATTTTTTTTGTCATAGAAAACCTAATTTTTCTAAAGCATTTTTCGCTGCAGTAGCTTCTGCTTCTTTCTTAGAAGATCCTTGCCCTCTTCCTAGTTCTTTATCTTCTAAAGAAACAGCTACATGAAATGTTTTTATATGTGCTGGTCCTTCTTCTTTTAACACTTCGTAAATAGGGGTTTGCTTGTACGTTTTCTGACAAAAGTTTTGCAGTTCTGCTTTATGGTTTATTGCAGGTGTTTTGATTCTGTGTTCAAAATCTTTTTCGAAAAACCCCAATAAAAAGTTTTTTGTACTTTCCATCTTACCATCTAGGAATATTGCACCAACTATTGCCTCAAAAGCATCAGCTAAAATAGATTCTTTTTTACTTCCACCTGTCATCTTCTCCCCCTTTCCTAAAAGGACATATTCATCGAGCTGAAGCTTTTTTAGATAGTTTGCACATGCTGATGAATTAACTAGAGAAGCGCGCATGGAGGATAAAACCCCTTCTTCTTTATTTGGGAGTTTTAAAAACAGGTATTCGGAAACTATAAGATTTAAAATACTATCTCCTAAAAACTCTAACCTTTCATTGCTTTCAGAGATTAGATCTCTGTTTTCATTAATAAAAGATCTATGAACAAAACTTAGGGCTAATAGATTTTTGTCTTTAAAAGAATAATGGATTTTTTCTTCAATTTCTGAAGTTTTTTCTAATAAGTTTTTCATAGTTTTAGAATAACAAAAACAGCTGGATTATCTCCAGCTGTTTTAAATAGAAAACAACTATATCAAGATAATCTATAGGCTGTATTTCTACCTTTCCCTACTTTTACTAGCTTACCTTCTTCTGTCATAGAAGACAGAAGCCTACCTGCAGTAGTTTTAGGCAGTCCTAATTTATCAATGATGTCTGCTCTAGAGATTTCTTCGACAACTTGAAATAATTTCAATATAGATTGCTCATTTGAATCTAAATTAGGTTTCGCCTCTTTCCTTGGTAAAATACATTTTATAAAATTTGTACCCTCTATGACACTTGGCTCTTGAAGCTTATAATCTCTATAACTATCAAAAATAGCGACAAATCCAGATCCCATTTTTTCAATGTATCCAATTTCCCATAATATTTTTGCAATTTTAGTATTCCTAACATAGGTTAACCCCATTTCTAAATTAGAAACATCAATAGGCCCAGGAAAAGTCCCCGGACTAAATACTTCTATTCTATCATTATAGATAGCAACTTTGATAGGAGCTTTTATATGATAGTTTCTATGTAAGATTGCATTCATCAATGCTTCTCTTATCGCTTGAGGTGGTATCTCTAGTTTTTCATTTCTTTTTTTACCTATAATCTCAAAGGACCGATTAAGTCTTTCTATAATAAAATCATAAGCTGACTCAAATTGTTCTATTAAAGAACCCTTCATAGCTCTTGATGCAATTGCCTTTCTTCCTGAAATTCCAGAAAAATGGGAACAAAGAATATAAGCTTCTGATAAATATGCTTGTGGATCTATGCCAAATAACAACATCCCTGCCACAGTGGGATAAATACGATTATGTTCTTTAACAATGATATTATAACCTAAAAGCAGATCCTGTGTGATTTTTGCTTTAATACTATTTTTTCGATGACTTACAAAATTCTCAATTTCAAGCTCGTTTAAATCACTTTGAGATGCATGATAAACAGGAAGTTCATCATATGAAATTCCTCTAGATTGCCATTTCAACTCTTCAATAATATCTGAGTTAGCCAGCATTGTAGATCTTCCAAGACGAATAAAAGTACCTTTTCCTAGACCCAAAGATTTCTGATAATAAGGTTTGTTTGCACCAGCTACTACTTCAATAATGATTAGTACTTTATCATCGATCCTCTGTTGGTAAACAAGTGGTATAATAGGTGGTACACAAGCATCGTAAATTGCTTTATCTAACCACTCCATAGCTTCATAAGCCTCTTTTTCACTAATCCCTAATACTTTTCCTTCATTTGAAACTCCTATTACGATCTTCCCACCTTGAAAATTACTTAGAGCTATAACAGTCTTAATGATCTGATTACCTTTAGGCATCTTTTCTTTAAATTCTAATTTAGAAGATTCGTGACCTGGATATTTCATGGAATCGCCTTGTTATTTTATTTAACCCAAGTATACATATTTGGGTCGATTGGGTCAATTAAAACCGATTAATCGACCCAATCGACCCATTTTAAATTAAAGTGGGTCGATTATTTTGAAGTTTGGGTCGAATAAAAAACACCCTTAGGTTCTTTTATACGAGCTACTTAAGGAAACTTTACGATCATTGCCACTCATTTAATCGACCCAAAAGGTTATTTTTACTTTTTGAAAAACCCTATTGTTTTTTGCAGACCTGTGTCTAAATCAACTGTTGGCTCCCAACTTAACTCTGTCATAGCCTTTGTAATATCAGGTCTTCTTTTTAGGGGGTCATCTTGAGGCATTCTAGAGAAAGTAAGAGTTGAAGAAGAGCTAGTTTTATCAACTATTAGATGAGCTAACTCTACAATTGATATTTCTTGTGGGTTTCCAAGATTCATAGGACCACTTGAAGAGCTTTCCATTAAAGCCATAAGTCCTTCTACTAAATCATCAATATAGCAAAAAGAGCGTGTTTGCAAGCCATCTCCATTAATAATTAAGGGTTTACCTTCTAAAGCGCTATTAATAAAGCTTGAAATCACTCGCCCATCATTTGCGCTCATATTAGGTCCGTAAGTATTGAAAATACGAGCAATTTTTGTATCTAGGTTGTAATTATTTCTGTATTCATAGACTAGTGACTCTGAAACTCTTTTACCTTCATCATAACAAGCTCTAGGACCATAGCAGTTGACATTCCCAAAATAAGACTCTTTTTGAGGGTGTTCAGTAGGATTGCCGTAGATTTCGCTTGTAGAGCTAAACAAAAATTTAGCGTTTTTCTCTTTAGCAATATCTAACATATGTAAAGTGCCAAAGAAGCTTGTTTTAAGAGTTTGAATAGGATTTTTTTGATAAAACTTTGGCGATGCAGGACATGCTAGATGATAGATTTCATCTATCTCCCCTTCTACTTTAAAAGGCTTTGACACATCATGCTTAATAAACTGAAAGTTATCATTTGATTCAAGATCTTCAATATTCTTTTTACTTCCAGAAGAAAGATCATCGATGCAAATTACAAAATTTTTCTCTTTTATAAGTCTTTTACAAAGGTTTGAGCCAATAAACCCAGCTCCACCAGTTACAATGATCGTTTGTCCTTCTAGAATACAAAAGCTAAATAGTAAGATCGCTTTAAGAAAATACTTAGTCATAAAATCTCCTCGGTAAGAATTAAATGACTCAGAAGATATCGCTATCAAATATTTTCTTCAAGTTTACTAGCATTTATACCATCCATGCTGGCAAGAACAATATCTTATTATCTTTATCGAACTTAAATGGACCTCTGTATAAATAAATTGCATATTCTGCCTTCGGTTCATCTTCTAACAACGCCTGAAGGCTTCTAATTTTTTTAGGCAATATTTGCGTTGAATAAGTCACTTCAATAGGTAGGATTTTTTTTCCAAATTCAACTACAAAATCAACCCCTATTCCTTGGTGTGTACGCCAAAAATAGACATTATGATATTCTACTTTTGAATCCATAAATACCTTAATTTCATTTAAAAACCAGTTTTCAAATCGATGTCCAATTAAACCTGTTTGATCCAAGATATTTAAATCTTTTATTCCGGTGAAGTAACTAATTAACCCATTGTTTATAAGGTAGATTTTTGGAGATTTAACCAATCTTTTTAAAGTATTTCCAATATAGGGTTCAATTTCGATATATTGCCATGTTGCTGTAAGATATCCTTGATACTTTTGGATGGTATTCCTAGAACAACTAAGAGCATTTACTACTTTCTGATCATCCCTCAAGGCCCCTGTTTGCTCTGCCATCACCTTCATTAAATTTTCATACATAGCTAAATCACCTATATTAGTAACTTCTCTAATATCTTTTTCTAAATATGTCTGCAGATAGTTACTTAAATACTTATAGCGATCATTTTCTGTTTTACATTCTAATACTTCGGGCAGCCCGCCCCATACAAAATGATGTTCCAACATTTGTGTTAAAACTTTTTGAAATGGTCTTAATGAGAAATATAATTCTTCTAAGGAAGAGGGAGCATGAGAGTTTATAAGAAGATCAAAAGCTGTGGGATAATCAAAATTTATTTGTTTATTTGATAATCGTGTAAGTTCTCTTAAATTGAACCCTCTCAATCTTAATAAATCGACTCTTCCCGCTAAAGTTTCAGCAGCCAATTGATGTAAGTTTAAATGGGCCGATCCTGTAAGAATAAATTTAATCTTATTCTGTCCCTTGTATTCATCATAAAGAATTTTCACCTGATCGAATAGTTCAGGACATTTCTGTGCTTCATCTATTACTACCCAAAGCTTTTCTTTTCCCCCAACTTTCATAAGAGCAGATTCTTCAATCGTCACAAGTAACTCTTCATCAGCTATTCGTTGACGTTGAGCTCTTACATCCATGTTAAACTTCACCCAGACTCTTTTTGGGTGACTTTTCATGTAATGCTGAACAAGGGTAGATTTCCCAACTCTTCTAGGACCTAGTAATGCACTTACAAATTCGCCTTCAAATGACTCGAAGATCTCTTTTTCATTTTCCCTAAGAACATACATAGAATAGCCACCTTTTTAACAATTATAATCATATTTTTATGAAGTTTTGTCAAGGCGATGACAATATTTCATGGAAATTTTATCAAGGCGATGACAATATTTCATGGAAATTTTATCAAGGTTTTTTTGTTTATCATTGCTTATCAGTGTCTTACGGTTTTTTAGAGAAATCTATAAACCTCAATAAAACAAGATTCCGCTGAATATAGCTTATAACCAGCGGAATCTCATGTTTTTTAGGACTTTTCGCTGATTATAGCCTATAATCAGCGAAATCTCTGTTTGATTAGAACCTTTTTATCCTATATGATTTATAGAAAAAAAGCATATGGTCCATATTAATCCTGACTTCCAAAAGCTTAAATCAAGCTACCTTTTCCCTAGAATTGAGGAGAAAAAAAGAGCTCTTCTAGCTGAAAACAAAGAAATAGATCTTATCAACCTCGGTATTGGTGATATAACAAAGCCTATGTTGGGAGCTGTCTATGAGGCTTTTCAAGAAGCAATAGATGAGATGAAGAAAAAGCCGATTGGCTATGGCCCTTCTCAAGGCTATGAGTTTCTAAGAGAAAAGATCTGTGAAATTGACTACGAGAACTTAGATATAGAGCCTGAGGAGATCTTTGTTTCTAATGGAGCAAAATGTGATAGCGCTCATCTATTAGAAATATTTTCAAAAGAAACTACCGTGGCCCTTTGTGATCCAGCGTATCCGGTTTATGTAGATTCTACTGTGATGTCTGGAAGAACGGGTGATGCTGATGAGTTTGGACACTATGCAAATATTTTGTATTTACCATTAAAAGAAGAAGAAGGGTTTATGCCCTGTCCTCCAGAGGAAAAATGTGATCTTGTTTACCTTTGTTCTCCGAACAATCCAACGGGTGTCGCATTAACTAAAGAAGTTTTAGAAAAATGGGTTGCTTACGCAAAAAAACATGGGGCTATTATTTTATATGATGGAGCTTATGAAGCATTTATTTCGCAAGATAGGCCAAAAAGCATCTATGAGATAGAAGGCGCTAAAGATGTAGCGATTGAAATTCGCTCTTATTCTAAAACTGCAGGTTTTACTGGATTAAGATGCTCTTATACAGTCATTCCTAAACGGCTTAAAGCTCAGTATAGAGATAAAGATGTATCTGTTCATACACTTTGGAAAAGAAGACATGACACGAAGTTTAATGGAGTTAACTATCTTACTCAGAAAGCTGCTTCTTCACTTTATACTCCTAGAGGACAAAAGGAGTTAAAAGAGAGAATTATCGAGTATCAAGAACAATCGAACCTTTTAAGGGAGGGGCTAGAAAACCTTGGATATACAGTATATGGAGGAATAGATGCTCCTTATCTTTGGGTGAAAACCCCCGACGGTTTTTCTTCATGGGAATATTTTGAATATTTATTAGAACATTTACAAATCGTTAGCATTCCAGGAAGAGGGTTTGGAGTTTCTGGAGAAGGATTTATTCGCCTATCAGCTTTTGCTTCCTTAGATATTATTAACCGTGCAATAGAGAGATTTAAAACGCATGAGACAATTACTGCTTGAACAACAGATTAGTTATTATAAAGAACACGGATACATCGAATTCGAAGATTTTCTTACGGAAGAAGAAGTGCAGTTTATCGAATCAGAAACAACAGGAACGCTTACAAAAAAAATTGGCTCTCTTTTACATAAAGAACCAGAAGTTCTTTATGTAAATGGAAAGGATATCTATCTAGAGAATAGTAAAATCAAAAAGTTTTGTACGAAGAAAAAAATCTCCAATGCTGCAAAAGGACTTAGTAACAAACAATTTATAAGACTTGCTTTTGATCAAGTTCTTCGTTTTGACAAGGACTATCACCCTCCCTTTGCTTTAGAAAACTCTTATGAGAAAATTTCCTCATATCAAGAGCTTGTTTGTGGAGTTTTGATACAATTTGAAAATCGAGAAGAAGAGGGTTTTATCCCATCTAAAAGAGGTAACGTTACTTATATTGATTTTACCAAAGAGTTAAACCTTGAACCTCTTTTTAAGAAAGATACAAAGCTTTATCTAATTGGTTACTCTACTCTTAAAGGACAATACGTACATAATGAAAACGATCCTTTAACACATTTGTTAAAAGATCGTGGTTTAACTTATGGAGATACTTTACAAGAAGAGTTTCACCCTTCTTGTTAAAGGATTCTTTCTAAGATTGAATCAACAGTAAATCCAAATTCTTGAGCAATATCCATCTGTGGAGCTGAAATCCCAAAGCTTTCTATGCAGATAGCTGTTCCTTCTCTTCCGATGTATTTATGCCAACCAAAATCAGAACCAGCTTCAATAGACACTCTTTTTCCGATATCACCACCTACCACAGATTCTTTATAACTATCATCTTGCTCTTCAAAAAGTTCAAAGCAAACCATTGAAACAACACGAACGCTCTTTCCTACTTTCTCTAAATTTTGAGCTACATCCATAGCTAATGAAAGCTCTGAACCAGTAGCAAATAGAGTGTAGTCTGGTTTTCCTTTTTCTTTTTTTAATATATAGCCACCTCTACAAACTCCCTCTTTAGCTGGAAGAGAAGTCCCTATTATTTCTGGATTTGATTGTCTTGATAAAATAATTGCACAAGGAGCATTTTGAGCTAACATACAAACCCAAGTTTTCCTCACTTCATTTGCATCTGCAGGGCGAAACACTCTTAAGTTAGGCATTGCTCTTAATGAAGCTAGTTGCTCTACAGGCTGATGTGTTGGCCCATCTTCTCCTAAGAAAACAGAGTCATGAGTAAACTGATAGATTGTATGATAGTGAGATAAAGCAGCTAGCCTAATTGAATTTCTCATATAATCAGAAAATGTAAAAAATGTACCACAATATGGACGAATTAAACCTGTAATAGATAAACCATTACAAATAGTTCCCATTGCAAATTCTCTAACTCCATACTTGATATTTCTTCCGGAAAAATCATGAGGTTTGATGATTGGATATTCAGCCATCATTGTGTTATCAGATCCTGAAAGATCTGCAGATCCCCCATAGAGTTGAGGTAAAAGCTCTCCTAGCTTTTGCAATACAGCTTGTGAGGCTTTTCTTCCTCCCACAGGTTCTTTAATTTCTACTTTTGCAAGCTCCTTTTCTAGATCATCAGGAACATATTGCGCTTGCATCTTTTCATAAGTTTTTGCAAGTTCTTGGTTTTTTTCTGACCATTGGTTAAAAGCTGTATTCCAGTTTTCTTCAAGTTGATTGTCTTTTTCTAATCGTTCTGTGAAAAAATTCTGCACAGCTTGAGGAATGTAAAAATCTTCTTCTGGTAAGTCTAACTCTTTTTTAGTTAAAGCAACTTCTTCAGGCCCTAAAGGAGCTCCATGAACTTTGTGGGTTCCTTCTTTATTAGGAGAACCTTTTCCGATTACTGTAGTCATGATGACTAGAGCAGGTTTTGTTTGATTTTCTCTTAATTTAGAGAAAATCTCTTCCATTTGATCATAATCATAGCCATCTAACTCAAAAACATCCCAACCGTAGCTTAAATACCTTTGTTTTGTATCATCACTAAAACATTCAGATGTTGGGCCATCTAAACAGATTTTATTCGAATCGTAAATTAAAATAAGATTGTCTAAACCAAGATGTCCCGCAAAAGAAGAAGCTTCTGCTGAAACACCTTCCATTAAACAGCCATCACCTGCAAGACAAACTACTTTGTTATTAAATAGAACATGTTCTTTAGTGTTAAACTTTGTACCCAATATTTTCATACCTAGAGCAACACCAACACTATTACCTATACCTTGTCCTAAAGGTCCTGTTGTAGCTTCAACTCCTTCAGGAAGGTCATATTCTGGATGTCCTGGTGTTTTAGAATGAAGCTGACGAAAGTTTTTAATCTCATCTAAGCTTACAATTGGAAAACCTGATAGATGTAATAATGAATAAAGCCACATAGATCCATGCCCAGCAGATAAAATCAATCTATCTCTATTCATCCATTTTGGATTTTTTGGATTATGTCTTAAAAAGTGTCCATAGAGAAAAGCTCCCATTTCAGCACATCCTAAAGGAAGGCCCGGATGTCCTGAATTTGCTTTCTGAACAGCATCAATAGATAGTCCTCGAACAGTATTTGCGATTTTAGAAAGCTTTACTTTTAACTCTTCGTCCATGTTTCCTCCAACAATCCTTTGCTATCATAGTGTTAAACAACTTAAAAATAAGCGCAAGCAAAAGATCTAGCTTAACTTTGTGTATGGTTAGGTTTTTTTCTAAAACAAACTCCCAATAGCTTATTTAAAATCGTTTTTGGTAAAACCATAAGATTTAGAAAGAAGTTTAACCCTTTTGAGATCAGCTTAAATGTTTTTTTAAAAAAGCCTATTTTTTCTTCAGGGTTTTTTCCTAGAGGAGCATTTGTATTCCTTCTTACAGGCGCTTTTGTGTTGATTTTAGGCTTTTGCTCTGACTTTGGTTTTGGGTTACTATATTTTACAGCGCATAGAGGATAAACTTTTTGATTATTAGGAATATCACCTTCTGAGTCAGAGCTGCTAGAATTATTTACAAGTGGGGTTTGAAAAGTACCTTTTTTATGATTCCCATTCGGAAAAAAGGGCATTTTCCTTCCATTTTCTGAAAGTGTGTCTATTAACAATTTCATAGCTTCTTGATCAAGAAGATAAAATTGTTGATTTCCACTATTAAGCTGTCTTACATCTTCAAATAAAGAACCTATCTCTCTGCGAACAAGTATCCCCTTAAGAGAAGGTCTTTTAATATGAAAAGTTACATTGTCTCCTTTGGTCCTAAAGTTATCAGAGTTTGTTTCCCAATCTTTGCTAGTTGGGTGATCTACCACAAGTTTTTTTCCTGCAGAACTTACTCTCATATTATTCCTCCTTTTTACTCTTTCTTCTTCACTTGACTGACTATCATCTGCTTCAGAACTAGTGTGATTTAGATTGTCGAATTTCAAAGGAGAGCCAACTTTAGTATTCGATGACTTCCAATTAGAAACCGCTCTAGCAGACTCCGACTGTGATTCTTCTCCACTTTCTTGAAAATAGCCTGACTCCTCATTAGATTCTGTGCAAATAGAATCGGAAAGACTATAAGCGCCAGGAATATGCTCTTTATGTGGAGAAGTATTTACTACCTGATCTTCTTTATCTTGCTCTTCCTTTTGAAATTGTCGTTTTAAATTCCTTCTAATAACCCTTGCTCTGGCTGCTATTCTTTGAGCTCTAGTTAAAAGAACTAATTTTTTTTTTGCTGATATGGGCCTTGATTTTGCATAAGAGAAACAACTTTTCGCTGATAACGTTCATCTTTTTCAAGAGAGAGGATTTTTTTACTTAGTTTACGTACTTCTTTATTATAATCCTGGATAGAAAGCTTTGATAGTTTTCTAAAAGCTACGTTTTCGATGTTTTGAGCCCTTTCCTTATACCTTGCTAGATCATTTTGAGTTTCTTCTAATCTTGCTTTTGCTTGTTCTAATTGACTGTTATTTCTCGGTCCTTGCGTTACTGATGTTGCCATTTCTTTATCTCGGTTAATTATTGAAGAGAGAACTATAATCACAGGCTATTTTTTTTTCAAAAGAATTTCAAAAAACCGATAAAAGAAAAAAATCTTGTAAGTTGCTTAAAATTAGGATAAATTAGGTGTCTAAAATACAAGGACAAAGGTCATGATTTCTAATGAGCTCCGAAAAAAGTTTTTAAACTATTTTAAAGAAAAAAATCACACTATTGTACCCTCTAGCCCTGTTGTACCACATGATGATCCAACTTTACTTTTCATAAATGCAGGGATGAACCAATTTAAAGATGTTTTTTTAGGAAAAGCAAAAAGAGACTATACAAGAGCGACATCTTCACAAAAATGCATTCGTGTAGGTGGAAAGCACAATGATTTGGAAAATGTAGGGCATACTTCTAGGCATTTAACTTTTTTTGAAATGCTTGGAAATTTTTCTTTTGGAGATTATTTTAAAAAAGAAGCTATTGACTTTGCCTGGGAAGTTTCCACCAATGTATTTGAATTAGATCCAGAAAAGATTTATGCATCTGTTTTTGAAACAGATGATGAAGCATATGCTCTTTGGGAAAAGCACCTTCCAACAAAAAGGATTGTTCGCCTTGGTAGAAAAGATAACTTTTGGCAAATGGGTAATACTGGCCCTTGCGGTCCTTGCTCTGAATTATTATTTGACCGTGGAGAGAAATTCTCATCTGCTAAAACACCTCTAGAAGACATTGAAGGTGAAAGATTTTTTGAATTTTGGAATCTTGTTTTTATGGAGTTAAACCAGCAAGAAGATGAGTCAGTAACTCCCCTTCCTCAAAAAAACATCGATACAGGTGCTGGCCTTGAAAGAATTGTTTCTTTAAAAATGGGTGTAGACACCCTTTTTAAAACTGATATCTTTCAGGCTCTAATCAAAGAAATCGAAGGAATCTCACAAAATAAATATGAAGAAAAACATGGGGCACCATTTCATGTGATCGCAGATCACCTTAGATGTCTATCTTTTGCAATTGCAGATGGAGTTGTTCCAAGTAATACTGATCGTGGTTATGTATTAAGAAAAATTTTACGTAGAGCAGTAAGGTATGGAAGACAAATTGGTCTTAATAAACCTTTTTTAGCAAAACTTGTTCCAACTCTTGCAGATGTTATGTCTGACTACAGTGAGTTAAGAGAATCTAAATCTAGAATCGAAGAGATCTTAACTTTGGAAGAAGAAGGATTTATTCGTACTTTGCAAAAAGGTGGTAACCTACTGTCAAAAGTTGTAGATACAGCAAAAAAAGAAGGTCGATCAATAGCTGGGAAAGAAGCTTTTACTTTAAAAGACACCTATGGCTTTCCAATTGAAGAAATTCAACTGATTGCAAAAGACCAACACCTTTCAATTGATTTAAAAGAGTATTATGTTCTTGAAGAAAAAGCTAAAGAACGTTCTAAAAAAGCTCAAAAAACCCATTTACAGACAGTATCAAAAACTTTGTTTTCTGATTTTGCTAAAACACATCCTAAAACATTCTTTGTTGGATATGACTCGCTACAATCTGAAAGTAAAGTCATTGGGCTTGTAGCAAAAGAAGACTTTGTTGACTCACTAGAAGATGAAGGGATGATTATCTTAGATAAAACTCCTTTTTATGCAGAAATGGGAGGACAAGTTGGTGATATTGGAACAATAGAAACTGAATCTGCTATTTTTGAAGTGATTGATACTTTTTACCCATTTACTGGAATCGTAGCCCATGTTGGTAGAGTTAAAGAAGGAAGTTTTAATAAAGATGAGCTTGTAAAAGCGAGAGTGAACAAAACAAACAGAGATCTTATTAAGAAAAACCATACTGCAACTCACCTATTGCATTATGCTCTATGCCATCTCTTAGGAGATCATATTAAGCAAGCTGGATCTTTAGTAGATGACTCAAAGCTACGATTTGACTTTACCCACCACAAAGCCCTTACTAAAGAGCAAATTAAAGAAATTGAAGAAATGGTCAATGACTATGTTCGCTCAGATCATGCGGTAAGAACTTATGAACTTAAGTATGAAGAAGCACAGAAAAAATCTGACATCAAACAAATTTTTGGTGAAAAATATGGTGATGTTGTGCGAGTTGTAGACGTTGGAATTTCGAAAGAACTTTGTGGAGGAACACATGTTTCTTCTCTTGGAACGATTGGTCTTTGTAAGATTGCCAAAGAAACAAGTATTGCAAAGGGAATTCGTCGAATAGAAATGGTTACTGGCAAACAAGCAGAAAAGCTTGTTTACGACAAAGAACAACTAATTGACACCTTATCTTCCTTATGTGATTGCCCTACTCCTAAGTTAAGAGAAAAGCTTACAGAGCTTATTGAAAAAAACAAAAGCTTATCAATAGAAAATAAAGCCTTTAAAAAAGGGGCATTAGATTCTTTAGCTAGTTCTTTAGTACAAAAGGTATCTGGCACACCGCCATTACTCTTAGAAATAGTTGATTTAGAAAAAGATGAGATAATGTCTCTTGCAGATCTTATTATGAAAAAATGTCCTTCAATATTTATAGGTTTTGGAGTCAAAAAAGAAGATACCTGCCAGGTATTTCTTTTTGTAACTGATGATTTAGTTTCTAAAGGAATTTCTGCAGGCGATATGATTAAGAAAATCGGCCCAATTATTCAAGGTGGCGGAGGCGGAAAAAAACAATTTGCTCAAGCTGGTGGAAAGAAGCCTGAACAATTAGAAGCTGCATTTAAAGAAATTGAAACGTTAATTCAAAGTGTTTACTCATAAAAGCCCTTTTATTAAAAATTTTATAGCTGAAAAGAGTCAGTCTTTACTTTTAGAAAGACTGAACTCTTCTGCAAAGGCTTTTTTACTCTCTCAACTTAAACATAAAAACATTCTTATTTTATCAGAGGGAAAGAGGAAAGAAGCTCTTTACAACGATCTATCTTTTTTCTCAAAAAGACCCATCATTGAAATCCCTTCTTGGGATACCTTTTTTGAAGAGGATTTAAAACCTTCAAAAGATATTCTTGGAAAAAGAATGAGTGCTATCCAAAGCATTTTGGAAGAAAAAACTAAGATCGTCATGGCACCTTTAGCCTGTGCCTTGCAAAAAATCCCCTCTTCAAAAGTTCTTTCTCAATCTTTAAAAACTATAGAAAAAGGCCAATCATATTGCTTTGATGCTTTTATCCAGTTACTTCATGATTTAGGCTATCAAAGATCTTCAATAGTTTCTGACAAAGGGCAGTTTTCTGTTCGTGGAGGTATTATCGATGTATTTCCAATTTCTATGCCAATTGCAGTAAGAATTGAATTTTTCTCTGATGAGATTGAAGAAATACGCACTTTTGATACTGCAGACCAAAGGTCTGTTGAAAAGATCCCCTCTTTTTTCTTAAGTCCAGCTCAAGAAAAACCCTTATTAGATACAGAAACTGAAACTCTTTTACAGTACTTAGGAAAAGATACCCTTATCATTTTTGATGAGCTTGTTGAACTTGAAGAAGACTACATCCCCTTAAAACAAAAGCTTTCTAAGTTTCATATTTCGTTAGATGATTTTCTAGCTAGTTCCAAAACACTAAAAAAAATATTTTTCTCCAAAGAAAACATTGAAAAAATAGGAAAGGTGTCTTCTGAAGAAAAAGCAAGAGACTTTGAAAACTTAAGTTTCGAATGGGCGGATAAATCCATTACAACTAAAAGGCTTTTTCACCCAATTATTGAGATAGAAGACTTTTCAAGTGATGGGATAGACAATCTTCAATCTTATTATGTAGGAAAAAAGGAAAACCCTGATTTTACTAATGCGACTTTTGTAAAGGGATCAATCACTAAAGGTTTTGTGTTAATGGATGGCCCATTAGCAGTTTATGCTGAAGATGGCCCCCAATTTGTACGAAGAGATATATTAAGACAAAGTTTTCACACCCCTTCTTCTGCATATCATATGCTTACAGTTGGAGATTCTGTTGTACACTCACACAGTGGTATTGGTAAGTTTTTAGGAATAGAAAAACAAAAAAATGCAACAGGAGCTGTAAGTGAATTTATCGCTTTAGAGTTTGCCGAAAACAGCAAACTTTTTGTTCCTCTTTCTCAATCACATCTTGTTTCAAAATACATTGGTTCTGGAGAAGTAGAACCTGCTTTATCAAAGCTAGGTTCTAAAAAATGGGAAAAGACAAAGTTTTTAGCTCAAAAACAAATCTTAGGATATGCAAAAGACCTTTTAGAAATCCAAGCAGCAAGGGTTATGGAAGGTGGATTTGCTTTTCCTGGAGATACAGATGATATGTATCTTTTTGAAGATAGCTTTCCATATACAGAAACTCAAGACCAGCTTTTAGCAATTGATGCAGTAAAAAAAGATATGCAAAAACCAGAAGCTATGGATCGCCTTATATTAGGTGATGTTGGCTATGGAAAAACAGAAGTTGCTATTCGTGCTGCGTTTAAAGCAGCATACGAAGGTAAAAAACAAGTTTGCGTACTTGTTCCTACAACAGTACTAGCAATGCAACACTATGAAAGTTTTTCTAAAAGACTAAAAGATTTTCCTCTTAGAGTTGAAGCTTTATACCGTCATCAAAAAAACCCGAAAAAGATTGTGCAAGAGATCAAAAATGGATCTATTGACATCATCATTTCAACCCATAGAATTCTCTCAAAAGATATTGCGTTTAAAGACTTAGGGTTACTGATTATTGATGAAGAACAACGTTTTGGAGTTCGAGCAAAAGAGCACTTAAAAAAGGTTAAAAAAGGGGCTGACTGTTTAACATTAAGTGCAACGCCGATACCAAGAACCTTATACATGTCTATTATTCAGATAAGAGATATGTCCACTATTTCTACTCCCCCTCATGATAGATTGCCTATTCAAACAATTATCTGTGAAAATGATGATAAAGTGATCCAAAATGCTCTTTTAAGAGAGCATTTAAGAGAAGGTCAAAGTTATGTGATTCACAATAGAGTAGAAACAATTGCAGAAAGAAAGGATTCTTTACAAAAGCTTCTTCCTCAAGCAAAAATTGCTTATGTTCATGGACAGATGACCGGTGATCAAGTAGATAGAATTTTTTGCGCATTTAAAGCTCAAGAAATTGACATACTCGTAGCTACGACTCTAATCGAAAGTGGCGTAGATGTACCAAATGCAAATACACTTATAGTAGATAATGCTCAGCGATTTGGTCTTTCTGATCTCTATCAGCTAAGAGGTAGAGTAGGAAGATGGAATCGACCAGCTTATGCATATTTTGTGATTCCAAAGAAGAAAAAGCCTTCAGAAGAACAAAAAATGCGGCTTTCTGTTTTAGCTGAAACCTCTGGGTACGGAGGTGGAATGAAAATTGCTATGAGAGATCTAGAAATCCGTGGA
>Ga0180430_10000295_pt1 | contig 55495 bp, 41 predicted proteins | sample SS_ome_9_FD_132999 | JGI IMG/M metagenome (GOLD analysis project Ga0180430, IMG submission 132999) | Hypersaline lake sediment archaeal communities from the Salton Sea, California, USA - SS_1_S_2 metaG | ecosystem: Environmental > Aquatic > Non-marine Saline and Alkaline > Hypersaline >...
GACAATGCCAGAATGACGCCTGTCATGATTCCTGGGAGCGATGCAGGAAGAACCTGATGCCACACAGTTTGCCATCGCGTGGCACCCAGTGCATACGATGCATGGCGGATGGAGTTGGGGACTCCTCGAAGTGCTTCCTGAGTTGCCAGAATGATGATTGGGAGAACGACAAGTGACAGAGTCAATGCGCCGGAGATGACGCTGCGCCCCAGAGCAAACGTCTGTACGAAGAGTCCCAGTCCGAGAATTCCATAGACGATGGAGGGAACTCCGGCGAGATTCGAGATATTCAGCTGAATGATCTTTCTCCAGCGACTCTGCACGGCGTATTCTTCGAGGTAGACGGCCGCTCCCACACCCAGGGGCAACGAAATCAGAGCCGTCAATCCGGTCAGCCAGAGACTTCCGGCCAGTGCCGATTTGATTCCGGCCTGATCGGGGAAGCGAGACGGAAAACTGGTCAGAAAGTCGAAGTCCAGCCAGGCGGCTCCTTCCGAGACAACACTCCACAGCAGTACAACCAGCATGCCAATACAGGACAGCGTGGCGAGCAGGCAGGCTCCGGCAAACACACGGGATACGATTCCGACATAGCGCTGTCGACGCGCGTTGGCATCAGTTGTCATTCGTACTTCTCCCTGACCTGAGCCAGGAACCACTGAGCCGCCAGGTTGATCAGCAGAGTGACAAGGAACAATGCGAGTCCAACAGCGTAGATGGTGCGAGACTCAACCGTACCAGCCGGAGTGTCCCCCTGGCTGATCTGGATGATGAACGCTGTCATTGTCTGGATACTGTCCAGGGGGTTGAGTGTAAATCTGGGAGTCGCACCTGCGGCGAGGGTTACGGCCATGGTTTCGCCGATGGCTCGAGAGACTGCCAGCAGGAATGAGGCGACGATCCCGGACATCGCTGCCGGAACGACGACCTGAGTTGTCACGTCGTATTTGGTGGCTCCGAGGGCGTAAGCTCCCTGGCGCAACGACCGTGGCACCGCCCTCAGTGCATCCTCACTCAGGGAGATGATCATGGGCAGTGTCATGATTCCGACGACAATGCAAGCGCTCACGGCATTAAACACGCCCGTTCCGGGAAACAGCCATCGTATGAATGGGGAGATGCTGACCACTGCGAAGTAGCCATAGACCACTGACGGAATCCCGGCCAGAACTTCGACAACCGGTTTGACGATTTCGCGCAGTCGGGGTGGCGAATACTCACTCAGGAAGACCGCTGTCCCCAGGCCGATGGGAATTGAGACCACGGCCGATCCCACAGCAATCAGCATTGTGCCGGACAACAGCGGAAGTATGCCAAAATGCTGAGGCTTCAGTAGAGGCGTCCACTTTGTGTCCGTCAGGAAATCGGAAATCGGAACGTCAAAGAAGAACTGAACGGACTCCACCAGCAGCACGACAACAATACTCACTGTTGTGACAACAGAAATGGCTGCGCACACGAACAGAGATACGTGAATTGCTCGTTCGCACAGACGGCGTCGGGAGACTGCCCCCGTTGGCTGAGGAGATGTCTTCAGCAATTCTGTCGTTGCTGAACTCACGACATTGGTTCCGTTACCGAGTTATGCACCGTTGAATATCTCGTCGTTCTTCTTTGCTGCTTCGTCTGAAACCGGCACATAGCCGACCTCTTTTGACAGCTTGGCGGTGTTGTCCAGATAGAATCTCACGAAGCTCCTGATGGCGTCCCTGGACATGGCCGACTTGCGAACGTACAGAAAGAGTGGTCGCGAAAGCGGCGAATATGATCCGTCACGGACCGTTTCTTCTGACGGTTGAACAGGTCCTGTTCCGTCGTCGACTCCCATCAGTTTCAGTTTGTCTTTGTTCTCTGCGTAGTAGGCGTACCCAAAGTATCCCAACGCGTACTGATCCTCCTGCACACCGGTGACCAGAACATTGTCATCTTCGCTGGCCGTATAATCTGCTCGGCTGGCTCCTTCTTCGCCGACGATCGATTTCGTAAAGGAGTCAAATGTTCCGGAGTCAGTGCCAGGGCCGTACAGCGTAATGTCTTCTGCCGGCCATTCCGGGTTCAAATCCTTCCACTGTTTGACGGCGCTTTCCGGCCTCCATAGTTCCTTTAGCTGCTCGACCGTCATGCTGTCGCACCAGTCGTTCGTTGGATTCAGAACAATCGCGAGACCATCGAAGGCCACTTCGAGTTCAAGGTATTCCACACCGGTGTCCTGGCAGGCTTTGCTTTCACTCTCTTTCATGGGACGAGACGCACCACAGATGTCGATGCTTCCGGCGATGAACTTTTTCACCCCGCCTCCGGTACCGGAAAAGCCAACTGTGACTCGAACATCGGGCTGCTCTTTGCGGTATTCTTCCGCGACGGCTTCGGTGATTGGGTACACGGTGCTTGAGCCATCAATCGTGATGCTCTCAGGAGTTGAACATCCGATCAGGAAACCTGCCAGTAACCCAAATAGTGCAAGCTGCCTCTGTTGCATTCGTTTCATTGTCGGATCTGGATTTTCGAGGATGCGAGCTTCAACGACAGATGTTGGTCGTCTGAGTGAGGCTTAACGCTTTCGTCCACAGGAGTTTGAGTTGCTTTGTCGGCCCTGCTTCGTCAGCCACTGGCGAGCTCACACTGCGAATGTTAAGACTGATTTGTTAACACTGTGTTAAGAGTTGGCGAAGATAGCTCCGCCAGGATGAGCGTCTTGAATTCGGTGCTTTTAGGCAGGAGAAACAAGTGGTTCAGGCGAGAACGATTTTTGGGAATTGTGATTGTCAATCTGCCAGTCGGATTTGATAGCTGTCACTTTGCACGAGAAGCAGAGCTTGTGTCCAGTTGAGGAATTCAGATGATCTCAGAATCGATCCTGCCGGCATTTCAGCGATTCGTATTTGTTCTCGTCTGTTTGCTGAGTCTGAGTGCTGGTTCCGCACGCGTGCATGGCGGACCAGCGGTAACGGATTACGACTCCATTCAAGCAGCATTGGATGCCAATCCAGGCCAGCAGGTCTTTGTCCCGTCGGGCGACTACACGATTACTGAAAAGCTGGTTGTTCGTGGTGTCGGTTCGGGGCTGCATGGATCGGGGCGGATCGTTCAACAGAATTCGAATCAGCCGCTCATCGTTGTGGAGAATGCTACTGATGTTGTTCTTCGAGGGCTGACGCTGGTGCGTCCGGTAGAGCATGCAGAAACAGACCGAGAGGCCATCCTTGCCATCCGGTGCGACAATCTGGTCATTGATGATGTGCGGGTGATCGACAACCGGACTCGTGCGGGAGTTATCAGTATTCGAGATTGTTCTGGTGCGAGCATCTCACGATGTCTGATCCGCAACTACATGCGAGTGACCGTTGACGACCGGACAGAATCTGCCGACTGGGGATACGCGTTCAATTGTACTGACGGTACGGGGATCAGTGTCGTGCGTTGTGTGGGGACGCTGATCGAGGGTAACCGGATCGTCGAAAACAATCTCGTTCCGACACCGGAGATCAAAGCCCGGTACCGACTGGGTGACTTTATTCGGAAAAACAAGCAGAAGGGAGCGATCATTGGCAAGGCGATGTGGGATGCAAACTATACAGACAACTGGCAACAGGGGTCAGCCATCATCGTCACTGCTCCGGAAGTCAGTGATCTCACGCGCATCTTCGGCAACCACATCGAGAATGCAGCTCAGGGAATTGACCTGCATTGTGACCACGTCACCGTGGCCAACAACATCGTCACGAATTCATTCGTAGGCATGAAGGCGATGCATGGTTCACGCAATGTCCTGATTCAGGGGAATCAGTTTGTCAGAAACAGTCTGTGGGCGATTGGTCTGATGCCTGGCGCGGCCGCTCATCCGGCGAATGTCGACGGTGGTTCCATTATTGCCAACAACGTCATTTCAGACTTTGGGCATGGGGACGCCAGCTGGATTTGGGGAGACGATCGGTCGCCGATCCGGTTTGACAACGGCCAGCAGCCGGATGATCCGCCTCTGTCGGACGTCATCATTCAGGGGAACGTCGTCTACCGGCAGGGGAAACCGCGTTATCGCTATGCTGTCATCATTTCTGGCGGAGAAGGGGCTCCCCGGGGATTGCGATTCTTCAACAATCTGTTCCACGCCGGCACCGAAGGAGTTTCGAATCAACAACTCAGTCGGTAGTGCGGGTCTCTACGAACCAGTTGCTTCTGTCGCCGGGGGCTCATCAAAGAATTCGATACCCCCGGTTGTAACGTCGTAGATGGCTCCCACTACCATGACCTTGCCTGATTCCATGTGTTGTCGAATGACTGCGCTTTCTTCGGTGATTCTCTCGACGGTTCGGTGCACATTCTTTCTGACGACATCGTTAATCAGTTCGTCAGAATGCTCCTGAGTGAGACTGTTGAGCATCAGGCAGCGGTCTTTGTCGAGGCATGGATCGATGTGATCGACGATGGAGTGCAGATGGTCGCATCCCGTCATTTCCTTTGCGGACTTCTGTTCGCAAATCAGATTGACAGTCGCTGTCACGGCTTCGCAACGAGTGTGTCCCATGACCAGTACGAGTTTGACACCTGAAACCGCAACGGCGTATTCCAGACTTCCGAGTGTGGTGTTGCCGGGCACATTGCCGGCAACGCGAACACTGAAAATATCACCGATCCCCAGGTCGAGTACGAGTTCTGCCGGGACTCGGGAATCAATGCAGCTCAGGACGGCAGCGAAGGGATTCTGCTCAAGAGCCGTTCCGCCAACCTGGCGGCTGAAGTCGCGCGTGAGACGTTTGCCCGTTTGAAATCGACGGTTCCCTTCCCGCAGAATGGTGAGCGCCTGGCGAGGCGTCAGCTTGTCCTGAAGTTCACGCGTCGAGAAATCCACAAAACGGATTCCGTCATCGAGTTTGTGTTTTTGACGGAAGCCTTTGAGACTTACGTTAATACCGCGCGCCGGGCCTTTTTTGGACTGAAAGTCCCGAATCAGACTTAATACATCCGGGTCAATGTAGTCGGTTTCAGTTCCATCAATCATTAGGTGCGTACCCGATGTTACTTCATCCAGTGCGTGGTCGATGGCAGCTCGATTCAGAAACGTCACCTGATTTGGAAGTTCAATGACCATCAGCTCTCCGTCCAGGTGAGTTTCAAGAGTTCGTTTGACGGGCCGCCGAAGGTTGCTGATGAGGATGAAGAGAACGCTGACTCCCAGACCGATCAGAATTCCCGTCAGCAGGTCTGTCCGGACGATCGACACCAGCGTCACAATGAACGGGATGAATTGATAACGGCCCTCACTGGCCATCTGTTTGAACAGCGCCGGACTGGCCAGTTTGAATCCTGTGAAGATCAGAATTGCGGCCAGTGCGGAAAGTGGAATCATGTTGAGGTACTGGGGCATTAAGGCCACACAGACCAGCAACAGAAGTCCATGGAAGACGGTGGACAGTTTGGTGCGGCTTCCGGAATTCACATTCACCGAGCCGCGAATCACGACGGACGTAATCGGCAGCCCGCCGATCAATCCGGAGACGATATTTCCTGCTCCCTGTGCCAACAGTTCGCGGCTGGGAGGTGACACGCGACCGCGTTTATCCAGTTTGTCAACAGCCTGCAGGTTCAGCAGAGTTTCCAATGACGCCACGATCGCGATGGTGATTGCTGCAACGTAGACAGCGGGGGTCCCAAGCTGGCTGAAGTCCGGATAGGTCAACAGTCCATCAATCTGGGTGATCGATTCGAGAACAGGTATCTCGACAAGGTGGTCTTTCGCTTCAATGACCGGGCCGCCGACTAACCTGAACAGAAGATTCAGCAGGACCCCAAAGATGACCACGATGACCGGACCGGGTAGCAGGCTGTTCTTCAGAACCTTGACTCGGTCCCACATCAGCAGGACTCCCATCGAGCTCAGGCCAACGATGAGAGCACCGTAGTGCCATTCGCCTTCCAGTACGTCCAGCAGTTCTGTGAATGTGTTCCGCTGGTCCTGCTGGTCAAAGGAACTGTCGCCTTCGTAGTCCTTGTCATCTCCCACCAGATGGGGAATCTGTTTCAGAATCAGGATCACTCCAATGGCAGCCAGCAGGCCCTTGATAACGCTGGATGGAAAGAACGCGGCAAGTGACCCCGCTTTGCAGAATCCCAGAACCAGCTGCAGAATGCCGCTGAGTACGACTGCGAGCAGGAAGGCTTCGAATGATCCCAGGACGCCCAGTTGATGGGCCACGACTGCGGTCAATCCTGCGGCCGGCCCACTCACACTGGTATGACTGCCGCTCAACGCCCCAACAATCAGGCCCCCCACGATTCCCGCGAGAATGCCAGCCATCAGCGGGACGCCGTCTCCCGACCCCTGGGCGATTCCAAGGCACAGTGGAAGTGCCACCAGGAAGACGACCAGCCCCGATTTAAGGTCGCTCGCAAGAGCTGAGCCCGAGTTGAGTTCTGAGGGCGACAGAGACGGGTCTGTTGCAGACATGATGAGTCCTGTTGAGACTGAGATCGAAGTGAAGTGCTGTTTCGAAACGCGAGCGACTGCGTTCGATGTGTTCAGGCGATGTCGGTACAATCAGGAAATCGGAGTCGCCTGTAATTGAGTCAGAGCAACGACCACCGGGGACAGTTAACGGCGCAGGGGATACAGGCGACCCGGTTTGCGAACGGCAGCGCAAAATAGGGCCTGCTGAATACTCGCGCTGGTGTTCTTCGGCCCATTGCCGGCAGGTGTCGTGCCGGGCGCGTGATGTTCGGTACGGGAACGGCGTTGGCTGGTTTCCGTCGCGACTTCTTCAAAGTCTTTACCCTGTTCCTGTCCTGTTTCGGAGTTGTTTCCTTCGACGCAAAGCGACACTGACATTGGAAGGAACAACAAGCAGAGCGAACAAACTATGACTCGGAATGCAGGCATCGTGCGGCAGACGTATTCGAATAACGTGCTGTAAGAGCACATGAGTCTTTGGTTACACATCCGGCATAACGTCAAATTGACACAGATATTTACGGTATCACGTTTGCCTGAGTGTCTTCCAGCGGCAGGATCAAATCTGTATGGAACACTGAAATTTCGGAATTGGGTGCTGGCACAATTCACCTTCTGTTGTGAATTGTGATACCCGGCAGCGTGCGTTTACTCAAAAACAAGCGGCGCTGAGGCACCTGGTTCGGCAACGCGAAATGCAACCTTGCCATTCATCACGTCCGTCAGGAGTTGACCAAACAGTTCGTTGCGCCATCCGTCCAGTATGCGAGGTACGCGTCCATTACGCTCGCCGAGTCGATGGTAGCGGACGAGTTCCTGCAGATCCCGGTTGTTGGCAACCAACGTGTAGGCCACATCCAGTTCCACACAGCGATTTGACAGTGACAATGCCAGCAGCTTGGCAATGACCTGTTCGTCGGACGATGCGTCGTCACGCCGACTGCGCGGCTTCTTCGGCAGGTCGTCGTCGTTGATTTGTCGGGTTTCTGCGATCAGATCAACGATTGTATCCATGTGGCGCCGATACTCACGTCGATTCAGATCTCGAGTTGCCAGGGCCTGTTTTGAAGTCTTCGGCTGCCGTTTGGCCAGGTCAACGAGGAGGTCGTCTCGCATGATCCGACGGACGGGGCGGTCCTGAGACAGAGCCTCCTGTTCCCGCCATTCGGCCAGTTTCTGCACGACGGCCAGTTCACGGCGATTTAGTTTGTGGAGCCCCGGCAGGCGTTCCCATGGGGCTGTGGCATCATCACTGCAGATGTCGGCGATCAGTCGTTCCAGCTCACTCTCAACCCACGGCAGTCGATTTCTTTTCTCCAGCCATGCCGACTGTTTCTCGAAAATGTCGATCAGATGTTCGACGTCTTCCAGCGCGTACTTCAACTGAGCGTCAGACAGAGGGCGTCGAGTCCAGTCCGTTCGTGTCTGGCTTCCATCAACGCGGCGATTGACGACACGTTTAACGATCGCGGAGTACGACAACGGATAGCTGCGACCTCGGAATCCCTCTGCAAGCTGCACATCAAACAGCCGTTGCGGGGGCCGCCCCAGCCGCTGAAGACAGAAGCGGATTTCGGCCTGACCACCGTGGACAATGACAGTGGTTTCGTCATCGGCCATGATTTCCCACCACGGATTCAGATCGTCTATCGCGAGCGGGTCGACCGCCACGGCTCGATCTCGCGTGGCAAACTGCAGCAGGCCAAGTGCCGGCCGAAATGTACTGTCAGAGACAAACTCCGTGTCAAATCCAACCAGCCCTGACTCACGAATATGGTCGCAGAGTTCCCGGAATTCTTCATCGGTGCCAAGGACGGTGGATTGCATGGAAGCCACTGGTGATGCGTATGGCTGCTCGGAATTGTTGGCCCGGCGGCCAGTCAGGTTGATGTTTCGGCAGGATCATAGGCCGAGAACACTCTTGCAGAAACTGACACACAGCAGTTTTGGCCAGCTGATGTTCGAATTCTCGGGTGGCGCAAAGGTGACCACACCTGTCCTTCAGCGTCAATGCCAACGGATGGGGCGGCCATGAGTGGTAATTCCGGAATCCAGTGGAATTGGCTTAATCCGGCGCCAGCTGTGTTTCGTTTGCGGCTCATACAGCTACGATTCGGGCATCGACTACGACAGGCTGCACCAGAAACTCCAGATCTCAGGTAGCCTCACGACGCGGCCGGCAATGGTCTCCGTGTATGCAATACAATCTCGTAAGGAAACAGTTCAATGACGCGAAGACTTCTCTCACTTTCAATGCTGGCTCTCGTTGTGAGTGCCGGCTGTTCCGATGAAGCGGCTGATCCGGCAGCCAGTGCTTCCGGGGACGGACAGGCAACGGCCGCTCAGGAGTCAGCTCCAACTCCCGAAACGCCAGCTCCTGTGAAAGAAGAGTCCGATGATTCTGCAGAGGCTGCAATCCGCTCCGTCATGGAAGGGCTTTCTTCGGGCAATGCAGGAGTTGTCTGGAGCGCGTTGCCGGAAGGTTATCAGAAGGATGTGACGGAGATCGTGCAGGGTTTTGGAAACGGGATGGATGCCAATCTGTGGCAGCAGATCACCGGCACACTGGGACAGATCGAGCGGGTCCTCACCAACAAGGCGGAATTTATTGTGAATTCGCCGGCTGTTCAGGATTCAGGTCAGGTCGATCAGGTTAAGGCTGCTCTGCCCGGTATCGCTTCCATGCTGAAGACGCTGACGGAGAGCCTGGATCTGGAAGCACTCAAGGCGTTTGATGGTGAGAAGTTCTTTAGTGGACCGGCATCTCAACTGCTCGCTCAGGGTGATGCGCTTTCAAAGTTGTCCCCTGAAGCAGCTACTTTATCCGCGCTCAAGAGGGCGACGGTGGAAACAGTTTCGGAAGAAGGCGACAACGCAACATTGAGGATCACCAATCCACAGAATCCATCGGAAACCGATGAACTCGCTTTTGTGCGGGTTGAAGGGCACTGGCTTCCGGCTGAGTTGGCGCAGGACTGGGATGCCAACATCGCGACTGCCAAACAGCAGCTCGCCGGACTTCCGGAAGCGTCGAAGCAGGCAGCCATGCAGGTTGGGATGGTCACCGGGATGATTACTGCCGGTTTGGCCCCTTTGGAAGCAGCCGAAGATCAGGAACAGTTCAATCTGGCTCTTGAGCAGGCTCAGCAGGGAATCATGGGCATGGTTGGTGCCTTCGCCGGTGGGTTTTCGCCGGGAGCGGGCGGTGAGCCAGAATCAGTCGAGATCTCTACTGAGGAATCGCCTTCAGAAAGTGGTTCACTGAGTGACGAACCAGTTCCTGCGGAATAGCTGCAAAGTCTGGAGGCTGGCCGAAGAACCCCACCGCTGGCGTCGGGGTTCTTCGGCGTTCAACAGCAGTGCGTGCCGTCTCCGACTTCCATACAAGACACTGGCGAGCTGCGCGACGTCAGTCCGCAGAGTTGCACATCCGCCAGCGGACTGACGTCGCGCTGCTCGCCTGAACGTGATTTTTTCGGTGCTGCTGTGATTCAGTCGGCAAGTCCGTATCGGACGATGCACCAGATTGCGGAGACTCCATCGCGCCAGCCGATCTTCTTGCCTTCGGCATAGGTTCGGCCAGAGTAGCTGACCGACGTTTCGAACACCCGCAGACGTCTGCGCGCGACTCTGGCGGTTACTTCCGGTTCAAAACCGAATCTGTTCTGAGTCAGCTTTGGTACCAGTTCGTCGACGACGGAACGCCGGAACACTTTGTAGCAGGTTTCCATGTCCGTCAGGTTCAGATTGGTGAACCAGTTCGACAACATCGTCAGGAAGCGGTTGCCAACGTAGTGCCAGTAGTAAAGAACTCGATGTGGCTGGTCACCCAGGAATCGGCTGCCGTAAACGACATCGGCTCGTTCTTCGATGATCGGACGCAGCAGCCGAGGATACTCGGCAGGATCATATTCGAGGTCTGCGTCCTGGATGATGACGATGTCGCCGGAGACGTTGGCGAAGCCGGTTCGCAGGGCGGCTCCCTTGCCCTGATTCATACCATGGAACAGTGTTCGGATTTGATTGAAGTCGTCGCCTTCGGCTTCATCTGCCAGTTCCTTCATGACTTCTCGGGAACGATCAGCGCTGCAGTCGTCTACAAGTACCAGTTCCTTACGAATGGGGACCTCTCTCACGCGCTCCACCAGGTTCCGCAGCGTCTTCTCTTCGTTGTAGATCGGGATGACGACGGACAGTCGGATGTCTTCAGGGATGACGTAGAAACCAACGTGGCGACAGGCCGCCTCCCCCATCATCTGCTTTTGAGCCTCGAACCATTTTTCTGACCACGGGCGGTATCGGTCCGGATGTATCTGATCGTTCATTCGCGAAATCCTGAGTCCCAATGACATCACGGCCTTTCAGCACGCGACGGCATCTATCCCATCAATTATTCTGTTGATGCTGATTTATGATCCATTCAGCCAGTATTCTTGCGTCTGACAGTGATGATGTCACGACGAACCGCGTCCGGACAGCAGGGGGCCGCCCGCCGATCAATTCAGGGCTGGTGGACAGTGAATCTACGATATTGACGGGACTTCCTGCCGGAAGATTTTCAGTGGACGTGCTCACTTCACCGGGATTCAAAGGTGCACTGTGAGACCAGAATCCCGCCTGACCATGTTTCAGGCTTCTCAGGAAGCTCAACGCCAGCCGCCCCATCGTATGACGACCGTTGATGTCATGACACATCCGGAGCACGCGTGACTCGTTGGGCAATTCAGCCAGCATGCAGTCAATACCCAGAGGACCGAAATACCCAGCAGTCGCAGTGGCGGCAGCGATTTGGCTCGCATAATCGACTGCTGGTTGCCACGACTGGTCCCATGCGTCTGTCACGATGCTGCCGATGTATCGGCCGGTTGAATCAGCAAAGAGTTCGACGACTCCGATCACCCTGCAGCAATCCCTCACAGCACCGGAGGCGTCAAACACATCCAGTTGAATGCTGCATTCGCGGGTCACTGTGACCTGCGGTTCCAGGTAGACGGCTCCGCAGGAATTCATCTGCCGGCGGATCCAGTTTCGCTGGTGAGCATTCAGTGAAGTACCTCGACCCAGGAGCCGGTTTCTTCCGGCAGCTGTCCATTCTGCTTTGGCAATCCAACTGTCAGTTTCGGCAACAGCCAGTTGCGTCAGCCCTTCGGAGAAGCTTTCTTCGGTGGTGCAAAGCCGGCCGAACTTTGTGCCAAGAGGCAGACTGTTGTTGTTCGGATAGACAATGTCGAATTCTGCCTGAAAGCTCCGTCGATTGACGTGCCGTACCGCTTCGTCGAAGGGGATTGCGTTGGATGACTTCAGATGCTCTGCGAATCGGCGCGCGTCCTGATCCCAGCCCCACGGCACGAGCACTGAGTTCGGTGAGACTCGTTGTACCTCAGACGCAACCATCCACTGGACATGGCCGAGGCATTCCGGGACATCTGTCGGTTGGTAGCCGTCGGGAACGATGACGGCGTCATCAGCATCTGCAAGAAGTCCCATCAACGGAGTCAGAGCGCCAACGACACGTTCCACTGCAGGGTTTCGGTGGATCACGCGCCCTGCCACGCAGTCATCAAAGTGCAGGTTGGGCAGAAAAATCTGCATTTGGCTAACCGGGTTGTACTCAGCCGAGAGAGTACAGATACTACTGATCCGCCGGCGATGTGCCGGATCAATACCTGCTCAGTTGACGGAACGAACAGGAACCTTCATGCCCTGCTGTACCAGATTATTGTTATTAAGTTGCCTGGCGTTGGTGGTGTCGGGCTGTCAACAGGACGAACCCGGCACTGTGAACGAGACGTCCAGTGTAGCCGATACTCCGGCAGAATCGCAGGTTGCTGTCGCAGAGGAAGAGGAAGTTGATGACTCTGACGGCGGGTTTCAACAAATAGACGCTGCCGACAAGGACACAGTCGATGATGCCAAAGCGCCGGTTGCGGAAAAACTGGCTCCCGGTGACAAGGCTCCCGCTCTGGATCTGGCGGCAGTGGTTCACGGTCCGGATGTCCGACCATTCAATGGTGAACATGTTGTCGTTCTGGATTTCTGGGGAACGTGGTGTGTGCCCTGCCTTCGGGGGATGCCTCATCTGAGTGACCTGCAGGATCAGTACGGGCCGCAGGTGCAGTTCATCGGTATCACAGATGAGACCGAAGAACTGGTCAAGGAGCTTCTCGCGAAGACGAAGGGCGATGAGACGTGGGCGGACCTCGTCCGCTACTCGCTTGCCGTCGACAATAAGGAGCAGACGTACCGCAACTTCATGAATGCTGCCGGGCTGCGTGCTCGGCCGAAGGCCTTCATCATCGATAAAACGGGCACAATCGCATGGATTGGAAACCCGGCAAAGATGGACGAAAGCCTGGCCGCGATTGTGAGTGGTGACTGGGACGTGCAGAAAGCGCGTGAAGACTACCTCGCGAACCCGCTGGAGCCAGTCAGGGAAACGGGATTACGAACGTTGCCCTCCTTGCCGCTGGAACCCGGAATGCCTGCTCCACCGTTGCGTCTGAAGACGGTGATGCACGGACCTGAGGTTGCTGAACCAGCCCGGTTCGGACGGATTCAGGTCATCGGATTCTGGGCAACCTGGTGTCGTCATTGTCGCAGTGGTCTGGAGTCCCTGCGTCAGGTTGGAGCGCGTCACTCAGAGTCTGTAGACATCATCGCCGTGACGGCTGAAGACACGGACAGCGTTGGCGCATTTCTGGACAGTCAGTCGCCGGTTGACGCACCCTGGGGCGAACGCATCAACTACACGATCGCTGTTGACGACAATCTGGCAACATGGCAGTCATACATGGATGCAACGGGAACTGTGCAGATTCCGTACGTGTTTCTGGTAGACGCTACTGGTCAGCTGGTGTGGGTTGGTCATCCCCGAGATCTCGATCGCGCACTCGATCAGCTCGTCGCCGGTCGTTTTAATGTGGCTCGGTCTGCTCTGGAGTTTCGGGCTCGCCGGGGGCTGATCGCGGCGACACAAAACGGTGTGACGCCAGAAACGCATGATCTGCTGGCGGAGCTGGCGAATTCATCTGTGAACAATCTGTCCGTCCAGCTGATGCATCTGGAGCTGTTGTCGTATCAGGAAATGTATGATGGGTATAATGACCTGGCAGCTCGCGTGATCGAGCAGCATGGTAACGATCCGCGTGCAATGAATACGATTGCATGGGAAATTGCAGCGTACCAGAAAGGTGACAGGCGAGATCTCGATCTGGCGATGTCGGCAGCCGTCCTCGCGAACGAGTACACTCAGCGTCGTGACGGATCTGTTCTGGACACGGTCGCTCGTGTGCATTACGAGCAGGGTAATCTTACAGAAGCACTGGAGTGGCAAAGGCGAGCAGTCCGGATGGTTCCTTATCATCGTGAATTGAGAGGGACACTCAGACAATACGAAGACGAGCTGGCTGCGATCGGCACGTCGTCGTCCAATTAAAGCCGTTTTCCTTTGTTGTAGTCGTCCCGACTCGTGAATATGCCAGAGTCACAGGCGCCTTCACGTTCGTCGTGGCCACAAGTCAGCGTAATACGCTGTAGATTCGCCAGAGCAGATATGACAAGCACAGACTATTCCCCTCGCGAAGTGATCGCGTTGTGTCGGCAGCGAGAGATCCAGGCGATCGATCTGCGGTTTACAGACTTCCGAGGCTATCAGCGCCATCTCACCATTCCTGCTGAACAGCTGACAGAGGACCGCTTTGAAGAGGGGTTCGGTTTCGACGGTTCGTCGATGAGCGGGTGGCAGGCGATTTACGAAAGCGACATGCTGATCGTCCCGGATGCGCTGACTGCCTTTGTTGATCCTTTCATGCCGGGCACTCTCGCACTGATCGGCAACATCAAGGATCCGGTTACTCATCAGAGCTACCCGCGCGATCCTCGTAACATCGCCCACAAGGCAGAAAACTACATGGTTTCGACGGGCATCGCAGATCATGTGGGAATTGGTCCGGAAGTCGAGTTCTTTGTGTTCGACGATGTCCGTTTCGACCAGTCTCAGGAGGCGGCATTCTATCATGTGAACAGTCACGAAGGGCAATGGAACCGCGGTCAGCAGGATGCGGGAGGCTACCAGGTCCGTTTCGGTGAAGGCTACCTTTCAATGCCTCCTCGCGACACACTGGCTCCGTTGCGAAACGAGATGATGCTCGCTCTTCAGGAGAGTGGTGTTGCCGTTGAAAGTCAGCACCGGGAAGCTGCGACAGCCGGTCACTGTCAGATTGACCTGGGCTTTGATTCACTGGTCCGGACGGCCGACAATCTGATGCGACTGAAGTACATGGTCCGCAACATTGCATCCCGCCATGGTCAATCGGCAACGTTCATGCCGAAGCCGTTGTGGAATGACAATGGTTCGGGGCTGCATCTGCGGCTTGGTTTGTGGAAAGATCAAAGGCCATTGTTTGCCGGATCGGGATACGGTGGCCTGAGCGAAACAGCCATGTTTGCGCTTGGCGGAATTCTAAAGCACACTCCATCGCTGCTTGCGTTCTGCTGTCCGACAACTAACAGCTACAAACGCCTGGTGCCCGGATTTGATGCTCCTGTCAATGTTTCTTACAGCTACCGAAACCGGTCGGCGGCGGTTCGGATTCCGGTCAACGGTGGCGATGACAATCTGCGGACTCTTGAGTTTCGCTGTCCGGATTCCGCAGGAAACCCCTATCTTGTTTCATCTGCCGTCCTGATGGCGATGCTGGACGGCATTCAGAACCGGATTGAACCGGGGCGCCCGCTGGACAAGGATCTCTACGATCTGGATCCTCAGGAACGGCACGATCTGCAGGAAACGCCGACATCCCTGAGTCAGTCACTGGATGCGCTGGAAGCAGACCACGACTACCTGCTGTATGGTGATGTGTTCACATCCGACGTGCTGGAAAAGTGGATTCACACGAAACGGGAGGAAGAGGTCCGGGAAATCCGTCAGCGACCTCACCCGTTCGAATTTTGCATGTACTACGATTGCTGACCCCCCGCGGACGCGGTCGGTTGGCTCGCACAACCGCAATAAATATCCGGAAATCGCACATCTGGCTTGTTCGTTCACATTTGGCATCAGAGTGTTATTCGTGCTGGGCGACGCGTATGATGTTCAGGTAGCCCGTTCGGCCTGCTATTTCTCATATTTTCGGCAATAGCCAGACAATTCCGCCGTCGACGGGTTTCTCTGAGGCTGTCGTGTCCGCAAATCCCGTCAATGAATTTCAGCGTGCCTTCCTCGACTCCGTCAGCCGACTGACGAAGGATCCGTGTGGTGCGCTGGAAACAATGTTCGATTTGAGCGCTCAGCGGTTGGTGCGTCTGGCGATGACTGTTACGAAAACTCAGCAGGATGCAGAAGATGCCCTGCAGGCTGCGTTTTCGCGGATAGCAGCCAAACCAAAGCTGCTTGCGAAAGCCGATCTTCCATGGCCTTATCTGATCCGGACTGTCCGGAATGAAGCACTGCGAATTGTTCAGAAGCGTCGTCACTCACGACTGGGTTCGTTCGATCGGGCGAGAGTTCAGCAGTCCGCAGAAGACGTGTTTCAGCAGGAAGAAACAGCCGAACACGTCAGCAGAATTCTTTCCACTCTTCCTCCAGCTCAATACGAAGTTGTCATGCTGAAGCACTGGGAAGACCTGACTTTTGCTGAAATCGCCGAGGCACTTGGCAAGTCACAAAACACTGTGGCCAGCCGTTACCGTTATGCCATGGAAAAGCTCCAGCGAAGTCTGGAGCCCATTGTAAGAGACACATCGGCTGAACCGTCTGTCACTCGCGAGACCGCACAAGAACAAAAAGCACCCTCCCCTGGATCCTGCTGAATTTCCTTCTTTGTTTTCACGCCGTTTTCAATCTGTCACGATCATGACCAGTCACTCTCATCGCCTGCCGGAACCATCAATGCCCGAGAATGAACTCATTCGCGCGGCGGAAGTGTTGCCGGAACTATCATCCGGACTTCGATCATCAACGATGGTGTTGTGTCAAACTCAATTTGCCAGGGCTCAGCGGATCCGGCGGATCAAAATCACTACCACGACGGTGCTGGCGGCGTCACTCGCATTTGCTGTGTTTGCCGTGGTGATGTCCCCAGGCGATGTGGACAGTCAGCCGATTGTCAATGAATCCGACGGTGCCCCGGAACAGACCGTCCAGCCGGTGTCGCCGGCACCGTATCACGTGTCGCCAGGAGAAAGTCCACGGACGTCGGAAGGTCTGGCCGTTGGGCTTCCAGGGAACAAGGACGAGCTGAAACGCATTGACGGCAAGATTGATGAACTTCAGCAGCGCATGATGAAAGCGAAGATGCTGCCAAACCTCGGACTCTGACGTCTACTCATGGGAGCATCCCTTGTGTCTTCACCAGTGACGTCCGTTCCCCGACCACTCGCAGCATCGTTTTCCGAAGCCGTTCGACAGCTCAGTGAAACGGACGGGGACTATGTGCCGCAGCTCGTTGCGACTGCCCTGCAGGAAGCCAGGCGGCATCGCGCGAGTGATATTCATCTGACACCGGCAGCTGACGGTCTCGTGATGCAGTGGCGCATTGACGGAGTGCTGCAGACAGTGGCCAGGTTTGATCGTGAACTGGGGCAGCGGTTGGTCGCTCGGACGAAGGTTATGGCCGGGCTGTTGACCTACCGGAACGACCAGCCCCAGGAAGGCCGAATGACAGCAGTGGGGGAGGAGTCGCCAGTCGGCGGAGCGGAGACGCGAGTCGCTACGTTTCCTACACTTTACGGCGAACGTTCGGCGATTCGTCTGTTTGCCGATACATCGCAGTTTCAGACTCTCGCCGATATTCGGCTTCCGGATGAGATTGAACAGCATCTGCGGCATGCACTGGAGCAGACAGCAGGGGTCATTTTGCTGACCGGCCCCTCGGGCAGTGGCAAGACGACGACCGTCTATTCCTGCCTTCGCGAGATTCTGGCGATGGCCGGGGACTCACGATGTGTGATGACGATCGAAGATCCAATTGAGCAGGCACTCGACGGGACGACTCAGTCGCAGGTTCGATCCAGCGTCGACTTCAACCTAGGCGATGGCCTGCGAGCCGTGATGCGGCAGGATCCGGACGTCATCATGGTCGGAGAAATCCGCGATGCTGAGACTGCGGAACAGGTTTTTCGAGCTGCATTGACTGGGCATCTGGTACTGACAACATTCCATGCCGGGAGCTGTGCCGAAGCCGTCGTGCGGCTCATCGAACTGGGCATCGATCCCTGGCTGATTCGCAGCACTCTGCGAAGTGTGGTCTGCCAGCGGCTGATGCGGGAATCATGTTCATGTTCGAAACTTTCCGGCGAATTCGAAAATCAGAATGAAACATCAGACAATACCGGGACACGGATCGTTCAGTCATGCTGTGAAGACTGTTCGGGAACGCACTATCTGGGACGATTCGTGCTGGCCGAGCACCTGACGCCCGACAATCCATCTTTGTCAGCCGCTGTGCTGGATCGAGCGGATACCAGTACACTGGAGTCAATCGCAAAGGAAGGTGGAATGACTAAACTGGGCGATCGATCAAAAGAAGCTGTTGCAGCGGGACGAACGACGATGGAAGAAGTCTATCGCGTGCTTGGCCGAACGGCAGTGCATTCCAATTAACCGTATGATTGCTTGCGGACTCTATGTCATCCGGCACGTTGACACTTTCTGACATTGATGCACTGAGTGCTGAGATCCGAGCCCTGGCGGCCGCTCGGTTGCCGCTGGAAAAACATTTGGTGGATGCAGGACGCGGTCGAGGCCGCCGAGTTGAAACCGTCGCCAGGGAAATCTCTCAACGGCTTGAACACGGGGAACAGATTGATGATATCGTCAGGCAGCACCAGTCCGGAGCTGGTCGCATGCTGGCGGCAACTCTGATTGCCGGCATTCGATCCGGAGATCTGGCGAAGTCGGTGGAACTGCTGGGCGATTTGTCTTCGGACCTGGTGGAGGTTCGGAGTCAGCTCACGCGAGCGCTTATCTATCCGACCGTGATCTGTGTGCTTGCTGGCGCGTTGTTTCTGTTTTCCATTCGCATCTTTCTGTCTCGCGTCTTTGAATTACTCATCGATCTGGGCAGTGAAATGCCCACTGTGTTCTACTGGCTGTACGCTGCCGATCAACGGTATCCGGCCTGGCCGTGGGTTCTTCCCTGTGGACTGATTGCTTCTCTGCTGGTGTGGACGCTGGCCAGGTGGAACGGTCAGGTGGCGTTTCGTGGGCCGGGCCGATTGCTGCTGTTGATTCCGGGAGTCAGCGCGCTCGTGCGAGACATTCGGTTTTATACCCTCACACGAATGCTGTGTCTGCTGGTCGAACGACAGTTGCCTCTGCCGGATGCGTTGATCATCGCCGGATGCTGCCTGGGGGATTCTCATCTGGAACGAGCCTGCCGTCACGAATCGGATTCGATACGCCGCAGTTTGCGACGGGAACTTCCGGCTGGTGTCTGGCGCCCAGGACAGCTGCCGCCACTGCTGCACGCCTGTCTCGCTCAGCAGTCAGTCAATGAGCAGGTCTTTGCCAGTCAGCTTCGCGGTGTGGCGGGGCACTATCAAAAAAGAATCTGGATGAGTCTGTCATGGCTTCAACATGTGATTCCTCCCCTGTTGCTGGTCACTATTGGGGGCACTGCGGCTGTGATTTACGGTTTGGCGCTGATGTGGCCCGTGGGTGAACTTTACCGGTCGTTGACGACCTTCTGATGCCTGGGAAGTGCGAGTCGTTCGTGCCTGAATTTCGATATCAGATTGTGGATGCTGATGGCGTGCCGGTTCACGGAATCGAGACGGCTGACAGCTCGGATGCGCTGAAAACACAGCTCGAATCAAGTGGTTATTCGGTTGTGTCGATCACGCCCACGAAGATTCCGCAGGCGCTGGCGGAGATGAAGGAAGTTCCTCCGCGGATGACTCAGCTTCGGATTGGTGAAGCGCTGCGGGTCGCGTTTCTCACGCAACTGCCTGTGACGGATGCTGTTCGAGCGGCAGCACGAGAGCCTGTGTGGAATCCATTGAGTTCCCTGGTGCCGTGGATTCAGACGGCGTCGATCGTTTTTCTGCTGGTGACTGCTGTTTATTCCTGGAGTGTTGGGCAGGTCGAATCTGTTTTGGTGGTGGCAGCTGTCGCCACTGTCATGTTGCTCGGGCCGGTGGGTTACGCTTTCAGAATCTTTGCTGACCGGCCGCGGAAGACACTGCTGAGGATTGCTCGGGAAATTGAGTTTGGCAACACCGACGTGTCAACATTGGGCAGATTGATTCCAGGTGGGCTCAGCCATATTGCGGACAGTGACTTCAGTGACGAACAGAAGTCGCTGGTGACGGCGGAGATTTTGACATCCACTGCGGCAACAGATTTTGCCAGGCATCGTTTGTTTGTCAGTTTGCTGGGGCCTGTAGCTCTATTCCTGGGAGCGATCACTATTATCTATGGTTTTTTCGTCCTCGTTGTCCCCGGTTTTCGGGACATCTTCGAGGGATTCGGAATACTTCTCCCTGTACTGACACAGTTCATCATCAGTATCTCACAGGTTCTGGAAAAAATCGGTTATGGCGGTCTGTTCGTTCTGGCAGTCTGTTGCGCTACGGTGGTCGTGACATTCTTTATGGTGATCTACCGAGGCTGGCTGAACGAAGTTTTGCATTCAGTCCCAGTTGTGGGTACTGGGCTCAAATGGGCGAATCTGGCGACCATCGTTCGCAGGCTGGCGATTTTTGTTCGGAATGATGTTTCGCCGGATGAAGCACTTCGTGTGGCGGTGGCTCAGTCACCGGCAGCCGATATCCGACGCGATGGAGAACATGCGGCCACTTTGCTCAAGGAAGGTCGGCCAGTTGCCCTGCCAGGATCGTCACTCAACGGCATCCCGATTTCCATGCTGTCAGGACTGATGGGGACTCAGGAGGATTCCCGCCGGCGTCCAGCAGTCGCATCGACTCTTGATGGACTGGCTCGAATGTTTGAACAGTCTGTGTTCAGTGCGGGGACAGCACTGGCAAACGTAGTGCAGATGATCCTGTTCATTGGGGTTGCGATGGTGGTTGGCCTGACGGTGATCGCTTTGTTTATGCCATTGATCCAGTTGTTGAATGATTTGAGTTAATCGCGATCTGGTAACAGGAGTTCTTTATGGCCATCGGTGGCCTCACACATGCAGCGCAGTTCGCGCGTTATCGCCCGGAACCAATTCGGCAGGCGTCGCTGATGATGCTGCTGGCGGCCTGTGTATCGGATCCCGATGCGCTGATGAGCGCACTTCGATCCCTTGCCAATGAATCCGGTTCACCGTGGTCAGACCGTATTACGCAGTTAAGCCTGTTACTGGATCAGGGGCTGTCACTGGGCGAGGCAGCCGCTCGCGTAGAAGGCCTGTTGCCTGAAGAATCGATCATTGCCATTCGCATCGCAGAAAACACCGACGGGCTGGAAGCAACGTTGGCGGATGAAGCCAACCGTTTACTGGGGCAGTCCAGTCAGCCGATCGGTGCCAACATCATGACGGCCGTGCTTTCAGTTCTGGCGATCATGACTGCCATGACCTGTATTGTGACCTTTATCATGGTATTCATCATTCCTAAGTTCAAAGAGATCTTTGAAGGCTTTGCCGTGGAGATGCCGGAATCGACTATCGCACTCATTGAGTTTAGTGATTCCGTTCTTGCCACGGGGGCCGTTACGGTTCTTCCGACAGTCTTCTCACTTGTCGCTGTGCTGATTGTTGGACAGAAGATTCAGGCAGAACTGCTTCGTGACGGGAGAACACCATGGCTGGAATGGATGCCCCGCTTCCGGACACCGACCATTCTGCGTCTGCTGGCGCTGACGACGGCGACTGGATCGACGCTTGCCGAAGGATTACGAATTACGCTTAGTCAAATGTCACCATCGCGGGTTGCTACGGCAGCGAGCCATGTGCGCTACGCGGTATCTCAGGGAGAATCGTTGACCACGGCACTCAGATCGGCCGGATTTCTGAGTGCCCGAGAACTCAGATTTCTTCAGGCAGCCGATCGAACTAATCATCTCGACTGGGGGCTGAGACATCTTGCAGCGAATATCGAACGGAGAAGGCAGATGATGCTGCAACAACTGAGTGCCGTGCTTCCGACCGCTGTAATTTTTGCTTTTGGGGCGATTGTGGGCTTCGTGGTGATTGCGATGTATATGCCGCTCGTCAAGCTGATCAATGACGTTTCATAAGTGACCTGCCATGACACGAACAGCCAGCCGCCATTACCCAATCAGCCTTGCAAGGCATGAAAGATCCGGAACGCATACCGGTGTGAAACTCCGTTCCGGGTTCATGCTGGTTGAGATGCTGGTCGCTCTGATTCTGCTGGCCACCGTGGCTACGATGGTGCCATTGCTGCTGAAAACAGTCTACCAGCAGCGGCAGCAGGAACGCTTCTTTCGGTTTGCTCAGATCGAACTTGCCAACATTGCGGTCCGGCTGAAAGCGAATGACTTGAAAGGAGACGTTTCCGACGACGTGAAGCTGTCTGTCTGGTTTCGACAGTATTGTCCGGATGCCTCGGTGCAGTTGACGCGTAGTAAAACTCCCGAAATTTATGAAGGGTTACAGAGTTATCGAGTTTCGATTTCGCGGCCTGATGGTGAAGAGCGTCCGGATCTGACTCAGGCGTTGACAGTGTGGGTTGAGTCCGTTGAGGAGCCGACAGAATGAAGGCGATCCAACGCACGGCGGGCAGGAGTGAAACATGTCGCCATCGAATGGGTGGCGCTTTTGCCTACGTCATGGCCTACATGACGCTGTCGGCGATGTTACTGGGGTTGTCCGGATCGGTGCTTCACAGCATTCTTCGAACGTCTGATACAGACCGAAGAATGTTTCGGGAAATCCATGTCACGGAAGCCGCAGCCGAAGTACTTCGAGACGATGGTGGACGTTGTGTTGTGGCAAAGCTGACCGACAACGGGCTGGTGATGGAGCTTGCTGATTCTCAGGGAGTTGCATGGACAGCAGAGCAACACCAGTTATTGAGAGAAGTTGTTCAATCCGGCCAGATTCAGTCGCGTGGCCAGTTTCGTTTTCAACCGGGAACCGAGCTGACGTTTCGCAAGGAATCAGAACGGTTATATGTCCTGCGAATCACGGCGCCGCCGGTGGGGTATTTGCCGACGGCTTCTGCCAAAACGGATGGTGTTCGCAAGTCTATTGATGTGTTTCTGGCAGTTCCAGTACCTGAACTCATTCCCTGAATGCTGTTGTTTGCTGGTTCGAGATCTACTTTTGATGATGAATTTGATGCTCCCTGAAAGACCTGATCGAAATCGAGCCCCGAACCGTCGTGGTACGGTCACGGTGCTTGTCGTGGTTGTGATCCTGATCGGCAGCGTGATGCTGACTCAACTTGTTCGTCGGACACTGTTGGATGGTCGTCAGGCATCGGACAATCTGCTCAAGCTCCAGACTCAGGAACTCGCCGATGCGGCGGTGGTTCGGGTTCACCGCGCGTGGGATGAGAATCGTGGCTGGCCAGGTGAAACGTGGAACCTGCCGTCCGGAGAGATTCATCAGACAAATGCGGGTGAAGTGGTGATCTCAGTAACCGACAACGTAGCGACGATTACGGCGCGATATCCTGTCAATTTCAGTAACCCGATTCAGATCACTCGGAAGGTGGCACTGAACCAATGATTGAACACTCCCATCACACGCCTGCTGCGAACCGGTGTGGCCACCCAGCTGTAGTTCTGCGGCAGCGACGTGGCTTTACTCTGATTGAGCTGCTTGTTGTCATCGCCATCATCGCGATTTTGATATCGCTGCTGCTGCCGGCCGTACAGCAGGCACGCGAAGCAGCTCGGCGCACGGAATGCCGCAACAATCTGGCTCAGATTGGCGTCGCGCTGCATTCGTATCAGTTGTCGTTCGAAATGCTGCCGCCGGCTTCGATCAATCCCACCGGGCCGATTATCAATCGTCCGGAAGGATATCACATGAGCTGGATTGCTCAGATTCTGCCAATGATGGGACAGGCGAACGTCTTTCGGCACACCGACTTTGACAGCGGAGCGTACAGCGAAGTAAATGCGCCGGTGCGTCGTCAAAGAATCCGGTCACTCATCTGTCCCTCTGCTCCCAACTTTCCGATTCAGCATCCGGATCTGGGAACGCTTCAATCGTCAAACTATGCGGCGTGTCACAGTGGAGACACTGTGCCGATCGCCGAAGACAATAACGGAGTCATGTTTCTGAATCGAGGTGTTAACTACCGCGACATACTCGACGGTGAAAGCAATACGATCATGGTGGGTGAGCAGATCACGATGAATTCTCCCGCCACTCCGGACTATGGCTGGTTGTCGGGGACATCGTCAACGATTTGCAACAGCGGTGTGATAGTCAGTTACACATCGATCGTGGCTGGCGGGGCAGGTTCGGCACCAGTGGAGGTGCCGAGTGAAGCAACACCGACGGCGGGATTCTCCAGCAATCATACAGGTGGCTTTCATGTCCTGATGGCCGATGGTAGTGCGCAGTTCATCAGCGAAAACATCGATCCTCAAACCCTGAGCTGGCTGGGCAACCGCGCCGATCTGGAGATGATGGAGCAATGGTAGGCCCCCGCCAACTCGCACTGCACAGGAATCGGTTGAATACGGGGTTCACGTCGACCGAACTTCTGGTGGTGTCCGTTGTGATTGTCATCATGCTGGCAGTCCTCACACCTGGTCTGCTTCGCAGTCGCCAGTCGGCTCGCCGCGCGCAATGCCTCAACAATCTGCATCAACTTGGCGTGGCGCTGAGCAACTACGAACAGACAATGACCTGCTTTCCGCCTGGATGCGTGAACGAGACCGGGCCGATCTATCCGGAAGCCTTCGGCTGTCATCTGGGGTGGGTGTATCAGTTGTTACCGTACATGGACCAGCAGAATCTTTATGAAATGGTGGATCCATCAGAAGGTGCCTACGGCATGTCGGCAGCGACTTATGCAGTGACGGTGGTCCCGACGTTGGTGTGTCCATCCAGAGATCCGGATCTGCCGGGCGCAGTCAGCTCTTATGCCGGATGTATTGGTGGAAGCAGTCAGCAGATCGACACCGACGGTTCCGGAATCCTCTACCTAAACAGCTCTGTGCGTGACTGGGACATCCCCGACGGGCGTGGCTATACGACTGTTGCAGGAGAGATCATCCCATCACCAGCACTTAGCAGAATCGGTCTGACATGGATTTCGGGTACGGCGGCGACTCTGCGAAGTTCCGGAATCGAGCTCAACACTACTGATGATACTCTCTACGAGGAGCTTTCCGCCGATGCAGGTGGGTTTGGCAGTTCGCACCAAAGAACGGTCGCGTTCCTGATGGCCGATGGTTCCGTCCGCGCGATGTCGGCGGGTACCGATATGCAGATTTTGCAAAGGCTGGGTGATCGGGCTGACGGCGAGATGTTGCCAAATGAAGTCGACGAAACGATGAAGCGGACGCAGAATCAGCGACGTTTATCGGCGGCGCTTCGAGGAGAATCACAACCATGAAGGTACGTCGACACCGAGCATTCACATTGCTTGAACTCCTGGTCGTGATCGCAGTCATTGCCATCATGATTAGCTTGCTGCTTCCGGCCATTCAGCAGGCACGGGAACGGGCCAGACAATTGCAGTGTACGAACAATCTGCTGCAGATTGGTGTCGCTCTGCAAAACTATAATTCGGCTCATGGAGTGCTGCCGCCCGGCAGTGTGAATGCGACGGAACCGGTCTTGAATACCGAAGCCGGTTACAAGATGAGCTGGATGATTCAGATTCTTCCTTATGTGGGGCATCGGGGAATCTGGAGCAAAATTGATTTCGAAAACCCGGCGACCAGTTTTAGAGCAACTCCGGATCCGGCGGCAGAGATGGAGCCTGCGGACGATCCTGAAACAGCGTGGGGCAGCATCGGATTTGGTGGTGGTCTTCAGCGATCGAGTACACTCAATGATGAACCGGATCCGGTGAGCACAACTGCCTGGGCGGGCAATCCTGAAATTGCAATCGACCTGTTTGTTTGTCCCAGTGTTCCGCTGGCAACCAGTTTCTCAACCACAACTTATGCAGGCTGTCTGGGGGGCAAATCGACAACCATTGACTCGTCGTGCGATGGCCTGCTGTATCTGAACAGTTCGGAATCTCTGGATGCGGTTTCAGATGGCCAGTCGGCGACGATTCTGGTGGCGGAGGCCCATCCGGATGTTAACTTCAACAACGGCTGGGTCGCAGGTGACTTCAGTACACTGAGGTCTACGGCTGGCGGATTTGATCGAAATCTGACAGTTAATATCTATGGCAGTGGTGCCGGCAATCAGGGTTCAGAAGCCGAAGGACCTCGGCCATTGACCGGCTTCGGCGGACCTCATCCAGCGATCGTCATGTGTCTGATGGCGGATGGCAGCGTGCGCCGCATACGCCGTGACATCGATGTCGATTTGCTGGAGCGACTCGGTTCCCGAAATGATGGCAGCCTGATTTCAGATCACGAATTCTGAGTCAGGCATTCAGTGTCATCAGACGTCCAGGCCCATCATTCGCATGAGTTCAATCGCGTTGCTGCGTTCGACGACGCCATCCCGCAGTTGATAGTCGAAGGTCATCGTGCCATCGGTGATCTGATCTTCGAAGTGATAGTTGGCCGCGCGACCATCCAGTGTGCCGACGATCCGTGTGAGTTCCAGGTCGTGAGTTGTTACCAGTCCCATCGCACCGCGGTCGATCAATGAGCGGATGACGGCTTCCGCGCCGCGACGGCGATCATTGGAGTTGGTGCCATTCAGAATCTCATCCAGCAGGAACAGGACCGGCACATCACCGTCTGTCAGATCGACAACCTGCCGCAGACGTCGGACGACACTGAAAAACAACGATCGCCCTTCCATCAGCGAATCGCTGACAGTCATCACGGTTCCCATTTGAAACGGAGTTGTCACCAGCTGTTCAGCGTTCACCCGAGCCCCGCAGCCGGTCAGGACGAGGTTCGTGCCAATGGATCTCAGCAGGGTACTCTTGCCGGACATGTTGGATCCGCTGATTAGTACGAGTGGCCGGTCAATGCTGAGTTCGACATCGTTGGAGACACACTCCTTGTTTGACAGCAGGGGATGCCCCAGAGACGTTGCCATCAGCCGGGGCTCACCGTCGACCATTTCCGGCAGTGACGCATCTCCATTGTCGAAGCTCCACGCACCGATGGTCAGCAGGACTTCGATTTCTGCAGATGCGTTGATCCAGTCGGGAATTAGCGTGCCGTATTTCACACGCCAGCGTTCGATTCGGTCGGTCAGCAGAACGGCGAGGCCGAAGAGCCAGGCAAATGGAATGAGGAATTGATTGCGAAGTGAGTTGTTGAGCCAGGCAATTCTGCTGCTGAGTGCCCGTATGCTTGCGGATGCCTGAGTGTCGCGAGCCATCAGCTCTTGTTGCAGTTCAGTGACACGAGAATCCGAGAAAACATGCGATTCAAGCTCGGTCAGGATGGCAGACAGCTGCCGCAACGCCTGATCCACGCTGTCGACGGCCGACATCACTTTCTTGATTTGTGCCTGGGCAAGCAGCATTAGCGGCCCCTGAATCAGGAGGACCAGAATGAGCGCTGCGATGGGCAACGTTCCGACAGCAACCATTACCAGCATCGTTGCGCCCACGATGCCGAACAAGGCGGACGTGACCACAATCCAGGCGGGGATCGGTTTCGCGGATTCGGTGGCCCAGCGATTAAGAGTTGATTCTGTTGCCTCCCAGTTCTGCGCGTCCTCAATGGTGGCCAGTCGCTCGCGAAGGTCGAGTTCGTGGCGCAGTGATTCGGCCATCTGCTGACGATCTCGCACCTGTTCGGCTGCAGGAACGGTTGTCATCCAGTCAGCAAGTAATCGTTGAGATGGCAACGTTCTGCATTGGCACATTTTCTGAAATAATGATCCGGGACCAAACAGGTCCAGATCGCTCGACCATGGATGGTCGGTGGAGACGAATTCTTCCCCATTCAGGGGAAGCTCTCGCCAGTGTCTGGTTAATCTTTGCAGGCAAGACGAATACCATTTCTGGACGCGTGCCGTACGCCGCAGTTTCTTCATGGTGGGACGGTGACTGATCACTGTCACGATGAGAATGAATGCTGCCACGGAAAAAGGAACAGCAGCCTGTTTGTCGCCCGCCAGCCAGGCTCCCAGGACGATCAACACCAGGAAGATAATGGTTCTTGCTCGGACGAAACGACGATCCAGACTCTGCAGCGCGAGGAGTTCTCTGGTGGCGGATTCGAGTCGTTGCCGGTACGTCTCAGCGGCTTCCTGTGTTCCGAACTCAGTCGGCAATTCTCCTGGCACAACTCACTCCGACTTCCGTTGCTCTCACGCACGCAGTTTGTAGCGTCCGTGATGTCTCTTGCTTCGTATTCTGCTGACCTGTTGTGGGATGCTACTGGGGGCGCGGGCGACGTTTGCTCGGACGGCCCTTTCCACCTCCGCTGGGTCGTCCCCTGCCACCGCCCCGCGGTCTGCCTTTGCCGCCTCCGCCAAATGCACGTCGAAGTTCTTCCAGTGAGGTGGTTCCATTGACGACCAGTCGCAATGCGTCCTGCTGGAGCATTCGCTGCTTTTCTTCAGCCATCTGTTTACGGATTGCAATGGCGTTGCCGCCCTCCACAATCACTTCGCGCATGGGTTCTGTCATTTCGAAGAACTCATATACAGCCGCTCGACCGTGGTAGGGGACGCCGTTGCAGTCGGCGCAGAGTTCTTCAACGGTCGGTGCATCTTCGTCGTCGGGGTCGGGTGGCTGAGGGGCACGATACAGTACTGTTGTCTCCGGTGGCAGCCGAAGCTGTTTCAACAGCCGAGGGGCCGGGCGAAACGCCTGCTTGCAGTCATCACAAAGGCGGCGAATCAGTTTCTGGCAAATCACGCCTTTGAGGTTTGCCAGAACCTTGTCGACGCCGACCCAGTCGATGAGCTGCTTTACTGCTTCAGCCGGAGTTTTTGAGTCGATTTCGCCGATGAAGCACAGCTTCTCACTGTAGTCGAACAGCAATTGAGCCTCCTTCGGGTCGTTGACCTGACCGACATAGACCGCATCGCCTTCCTGTCGGATGATTCGATCCAGCTTGATCTCGAGGTCGGCGCCTTCTTCTGCGTCCACTTCTGATACATTCATCAGACTCTGGTCGCCCAGATCCGCAACGTTGTAGACGGAATACAGGTACGAATCGACACAGTGCATAACGACCATCGAAAGAGATGTGACTCCACTCTCTGGAGGTCCACACGACAGAATAATGCCGGTCGCATCTTCTGTCATATCGCGAACCTGAGCCCGCAGATCTTCCGGAAAATCGATGTCCCCCGGTGCGTTGAATGAATCCTTTACGTTCGAAACGCGAATCCGCAGACGTTCGACAGCGCCGCGAACAGGTGTTGTTTCTACCAACAACCGATACTGCTGTTCATCGAATTCGGCAAGAATGCCGCCCGATTGTTCTGTGACACGAGACTGAACGTCGAGTCCGGCCAGCAGCTTCACCATCTGGATCACGGCGATTCCGAGTTTTCCAGGAAGGACTCCGGCGGGGTAGGCAATTCCGTCAATGGTGTAGCGAACCACCTGCCGAGGGCCTTTTGGTTCCACAACAATCGTGTGCGCGCGTCGTGACAGGCCGTCCGTAATCAGTTTTTTGACGGGAATCAGGCCAGCCTGGACCAGTCGAGGATTCTTCTTCAGGTCTGCTTCCCGACCGTACATCGGTCCCTGGAAGAGGACCTGCTCAATATCCTCAAATTCATCCTCTTCATCGATCTCAACATCAGACACGCAGACTTTCCTCCGTTACTTTGCCAACAGATGGGCTCACTTATGGGCGGGGACGTATTCTGATCGACCGGCCCACACGTGGCCAGCACGGCGTTGCAATTCAGCTCTGATTTTGTCCGATGACGGCAGCCTGACGCGGAAGGCTGTCCAGCCGAACCGACGATTTTTAGGAATCCTTAACGATTCTGACACCTGAATTGCCTCAGCGTTCCTGTGCGGCCACTAGACTGCACACCCATTTGGCTTTCCGGATCCTTTTGCCTCTGCTGAACAGCCCCAGTTCGATGTCTCTATTGCCAATTATTGATTCGACCCCGGAACCGCGCGTTCCGCAGCCAGACGACGGAACACGCCGAGGAACCTATGCATTTGTGAGTCTCGGGTGTCCCAAGAATCTGGTCGACAGTGAGAAGATGCTGGGTCAGCTGGCGGTGGACGGATATCAACTCGTGCCGGAACCGGATGGTGCGGACTTCGTGATCGTCAATACGTGTGGTTTTATTGAAAGCTCACGCGATGAGTCTCGTTCGGTCATTCAGGAAATGCTGGATCTCAAAGCAGACGGCAGAACCGGTGGGGTCATCGTGGCTGGCTGCCTGCCGGAACGTCTGGAAGAAGATGGCGGGCTTCTTCAGGAGATGCCGGAAATTGACCATGTCGTTGGAGTCTTTGGAAGAGATGAGATTGCTCAGGTGGCGGACCGACTCGTCGGTGGTGTTGTTGAACAGCGAGAACTGTTTCGTCCGGCACCGATGAAGGCCCTCGACGACCGTGCCCGCTTGAGAATCACTCCAGCTCACTACGCGTATCTGAAAATCTCAGAGGGGTGCGACCGTACCTGCACCTTCTGCTCGATTCCGAAGATGAGAGGCAAGCACGTCACCAAACCAACTGAAATGGTTCTGGAGGAAGCGCGGGAACTGGCCGCTGACGGCGTCCGTGAACTGAACATTGTCGCTCAGGACACAACTTACTACGGACTGGATCTATACGGTGAAGTCCGGCTGGCGGAGTTGTTGAAACAACTGGAAACGGTGGACGGAATTGACTGGATTCGGCTGATGTACCTGTATCCCGTCCATTTTAATGACGAGCTGATACGGACTATTGCGGAATCGTCGAAGGTCCTTCCGTATCTGGACATGCCGCTGCAGCACATCAATTCACAGGTTCTGCGACGAATGCAGCGGCGCGTCAATAGCGACCAGACGCGCGAGCTGGTGGCAAAGCTCCGTGAACAGGTACCGAACCTTGTTTTGCGGACGACGTTCATCACCGGGTTCCCAGGAGAAACAGACGACCAGTTTCAGGAGCTGCGAGACTTTGTGGAAGAGACACGCTTTGAAAGGATGGGCGTGTTCACTTACTCCGTGGAACCGGGAACGCCAGCTGTCAAACTGGATGGGCATCTGCCGGAAGATGTCAAGAACGAACGTCGCGATGAACTCATGACGCTGCAACAGCAGATCGCTTTCGACCACGCAGAATCACTCATCGGCTACGAACTGGATGTGCTGATTGATGGACCCGTCGACGACAACGCGTGGGTCGGCCGGTGCTTTACGGATGCTCCGGAGATCGATGCCTGCACGTATGTTTCTGGCGAGAACCTGCAACCAGGTCAGATGGTGCCCGTTGAGATCCTGAGGCGTGACGAGTACGATTTGATCGGTGTCGCCGTCGACGATGATGACGGCGGTACATAAGGCAACAGGTCAGGAGTCAGGGGCGCGAAGGAGTCCGCAACGATGACAGGCGAAACGAATTCGGACCCACCGAGAACCGCTCCGATTCGACTGGGCAAGGAGTCGCTCAACCTCCCGAACCTGATTACGTTCAGCCGCCTGTTTCTCGCCCTCATGCTGTTTGCTCTCATTGACAGCGGCCGGTGGATGCTGAGCAGCACGTTTCTGTTCGTGTTCGCGGCGTCGACCGATTTTCTGGATGGCTGGCTGGCGCGACGCTACGGGCAGGTAACCACTCTGGGCCGCATTATGGACCCGTTTGTTGACAAGATCATCGTGGGCGGAGCGTTTCTGTTTCTGCTTGTCCCTGGCGGGGATCGATCATCGGGGGTGACGGCCTGGATGGTGATCATCGTCATCGGGCGAGAGATGTTCATTTCCAGCCTGCGTGGATTTCTGGAACAGCAGGGACGCGATTTTTCTGCCAGCTTGATTGGCAAGCTGAAAATGGTTGTCCAGTGTGTGGCGGTGACGGCAGCGTTGCTGTCGTTGTCTCCGGATCTCAACTGGACGTGGCTTCCCACCGTACGTGACGGACTGTTGTGGCTGGCCGTCGGGATCACGATCTGGAGCGGCCTCGTCTACATCATCCGTGCTGTTCGTCTGCTCAACGAACCACCGGCCGATACGTCTGGCGCTTGACGACCGACCACACCATCCACAGTCTTCAGGCAATGCCTGCCGCAACCGGCGCGCCGGCTCATTCGTGCGGAAGCAACGAAAGACGGGCCGACTGCACGCAAGCCAGTGGGAGACGATCACCGTCGGTGTCATCCGGAGGCACATGCCACAGCTGAGTCCATTCGTACCAGTTCGTGTTTGATTTTGAAAACATGACGCTTTCGGCGGATGCAATGCCGATGCCAAATGTCATTGCGAGTCTTGCTGGCAGAGGCCTTAATTGATGTGGGCGATACAGGTCGACAGTGATCTCGCGGTCGTACTGTCCTTCGGGCCAGATGATGAGTCCATCATGGCAGACATCGTAAGGATGATGGGCAATCAGGTTCCGCCGAAGCTGTTCGCGGACAAGTTCAACTCCCGCCTTTCGATAGAATCCCAGCAGAGCGGTGTCGAAGCTGTGGAGTCTGGCGGCACTGATCGATTGCAGGAATCCAGGCGTGGCCACAGTGGCGACAATCCAGTGATTCTGTTCCTGGAACAGAATCTCGACCGGTTGGCCGGCGATTTCGTCGCAGTCGAGCAGCACGTGGATGCTGTTGCAGGCCACGTGGACTTCTGACAGTCGCAGGTGCACGTCCTGCCACGGTGGGCAGTATTCCAGCAGGCGGATCAGGTCTCGTTCCACAAATCGCCTCATGTCTCGTTCGGCATGGTGCAGCACCTCCTGCCACGCGCGGCGCTGGCTGAAACGACGGAAGGACGGTTCCTGCCGTTCGAGTCGTCGAAGTCGAGCGTAGGCTTTGGGCAAAGTTCCCGAATGGAAGCCGGGGCGCAGCAGTCGAGGTGCGGTTTCGCCGTGACCGCCAACCACAACCGGTTGCAGTTTGGTGACGCGGTTGGATGAATACAGCCGCCAGTTTTCCTTGAGTTCCCACACAAGGAATCCGAACACGCCGGGGAACAGGAACCATGTCGTCGCCACGACGGAATCGGCCAGAACCTGCCCGATGAAAGGTTCCAGCAGGCCTCGTCCCTTTTCCACCACGAACGGTGTGAGTGGCAGGATGATTTTGTGGGCCACCGTGACAACTGGAAAGTGCTTAATCGGATTCACCTGGGGCTCAATCAGCAGGTTGACGTAGATCCGAATCAGGAACACCACGAATGACCAGACAACACCGAACACCGCTTTCACAATGATCGAAGGCCAGGATTCTTCACTGTGAAACCGCAGCCACTCGTCGACTGCATAGATGAATCGTTCGACTGTTGAAAGAGCCCACTTAAAGAAGTCAACAATCCAGTCGAACGCCGCCATGACAACACGAGCCCGCAGATTGTGAATTGCATTTCCAATCCACTCTGCGGCAAGTTCTTCGGTGTCGCGACCCAGCCGGGAATTGAACGCGATACTCAACAGGATTCCAAGAATCACGGTCCATATTGTTGACCGTGGCTCCGCGCCGGCGATGGTCGGTAGAGCAACACCAATTCCCCATGCCGCGATTCCGGGACCCACAAGATATCGGCGGATCCCGGTGACGACCGGACTGCGCCACAGCCATCGAACAGCCGGGTACTGCAGGATCTTTGTTGGGATGCGCCAGACAAGCCAGTGCATAAGACGCCATGCGGAACTCAGCAGAGTTCCGAGTGTCTGCCGCAGTGCTGGCAGATGCACAATGGCCATCACAACAAGGCCGATGACCAGAATCAGTGAGTACCGAGTTGTTGGAGGCAACAGGTGCTCGCGATGCGTGACTTCAGAAACCTGCTGCTGAACCGTCGCGGTGAACTCGGACATGTCATCTGAGGCGTTCTCTGCGGGTGTCGCAGCTTCAGAATCAGCCTGGCCGCTCGCTGTAGTCTCCTGTTCGATTAGATCAGCGTCGCTCTTCGGCTGTTCTTCATCTGTTTCGTTTGCATCGGTTGTCGCTGCCGTTTCAGGAGATACCTCACCGGGAGCAAACACTTCAACCAGGTGAGAAACTCCTTCCACGATGACAAGCGCGCCGCCGAATGGAATGACAACGAATTGTGTGATGAAACGTCCGGAAGGCTTGCCGAATGCGAGTGAACTCACACGTTGCAGGCCACGCAGGTAGAATTCTCCTCGGCGATAGACACCGTCCAGTGCCACGTCGAGTCGGTCATCGGCTCGCAGAAGATGGTCGCCTCGAAACAGTTCGCGCGGGTCGGTCAGGTCGGCTAGTTTGAGATCATTGCGGCTGATCGAATCGCGCAGGTAGCCCATCGTCAGATAGCCGCGATACGCAATGCAGTCGAGCGATTCTTCAATGAGTTTGTCGAACGCGACTTCTTCAGGAACGTTTCCGGGCCGCAGGCCGACGTCCAGCAATGTCTGTCGCAGCGCGGGCCGCATCCGTTCGCGCATCTGGTCTTCCGCAAGTTGAGCGGCTTCGTGCAGCAGACTTGTCAGCTGTTCCCGTTCGGATCCCGATAACCGGACGTAGATGAGACGCGAAGCCGAACTGGCCAGATGCTTGGCCATCATCACCTCGCGAAGATTGGTCAGCGCTCGACGAAGTGGTCGTGCACCACGGGATACGATCCATTTGACGAGATCGACTTTGTAGGTCACTCGTTCGTGGTCAAGACAGACCTTTTGCAGATCGTGCAGCAGCTTCTTGTCAGCGTTCCAGAACCCATGTGTTGAGTTTCGGAACAGCTCGCGGAGTGAAGAATGCCAGGCTTCAACCTCACTGTCATCGAACGCCAATGCCGATTGCAAACGCTGGACGACAGCTTTGATGTCGGATTCTGCGATCTCCAGAGCCTGCTCACGTTGTTCGGGAGTCGTCGCTGCTTCCGCTGCCTGCATGGCGGCGAGACCGGCCGCCACGGAGTTGCCTCGTTCGGTCGCTCGATCCCGGCGCGTTCTCTGCCGTTCGTACCGTCGTTCGGAAGGACGATTGGTTCCGCTGTCCAGCCAGTCCTGACGAACGCCGGTGAGTTGAGTTTCATCGAGGTAGATCTGAGGAGTGATATCCGGATCGGGGGCTCCATACAGTCGTGTGGCGACGTACAGCAGATCCGGGTCGATGCGGACGTCCGGCAGGAGTGTCGCTGGATCGCGATTTGCCAATGAAGGAAACCAGATGGGAATCAGATCGGGAGCAAACCGAGACAATTCCCACCAAACGGCTACGAACTCGGCGAAGGCTTCAATTCGTGATTCAGGGTGAATCAGACGAAGCTCTGCGGCAAGGACGGAATGAACCTCGTCGAATTCAACCTGTCCGATTCGGTCGATTGACTTTTGAACACTCGCACGAGTGAGTTGGCCGGAATTAAGTGCGGCCTGGACGGCACGATCGATGGCTCCGTGAAAGAGACGTCGCCAGACGATCGCCATCTGGTCCTGAACGGACCGACCACGTGTCTCATGCTCCTCCGGAAGTGCGATCAGCAGCACCGGATCGGGGAGACCTTCGAATGTTTCCAGACCCAGTTCGTCGGGGTGAGTCAACTGTCGGACTCGACTGGCGTCCACCAGCTGGACATCTGTATGGGGAATTCGAGGGGACAGCCGAGCGAAATTGTGCAGTTCCCGGACAACGCGCCGCGTTACGCGGGGTTCAACGAGAAACGTACCTGAATCGGCTTGGCGCACGGCCTGCCGCAACTGCGATGTGACGTCGGTGTCAGGATGTCGGGTGGGCGGAGTGACCACGAATTCCCTTTGCAAGTGCGTCTTCCGGACGATAGCCGACCATGGGTGAGGCCGTCCAGTTGGTCACGCAGGCAACCGAAGTGATCTGAGGATTCCCAAAGGGATGTGGTGTTTTGAGTCTGATACCAGTTGTCAGGTGTTTGACAACGGCGAATACTGGCGGTTAAAACAGGAAATCTACGCGGAGTCATTCGGTTGTTCCGAAGGACTATTAGCCTGAACAATCATACGACTGGCCTGTCTGGTCGTGCAATTTACGTGGAGCCACCGAGTCGCACCACGGGATTTGGGGTCAGCATGAAATTTCTAACGACCATCGCCGTTGCCGCTTGCCTGTCTGCAGGTGGTGCTTCTGCTGACGCATCCATGGCGTTCTGCTTTCCCGGGCCGTTCTTTGGTGGGTGGGGATACGCTTACGCTCCCGCACCGTATTACGCAGCTCCGCCGGTGAGTTATGGGTATGCACCCACCTATTACGCTGGCTACTCCGGTGCCAGAGATTGCGGCTGCTCACCTTGTGGTGTTGGCGGCTGTTCTGTTGGATGCAATGCCGGGTGTTCGACCGGCTGCGGCACTGGATGTTCCACTGACTGCGGCGTTGTCAGTTCCGACAAAGTTCCTGGCCCGGTAAAGGATCCAGGATTTCCCGATGGAACCGGTGAACGGCGCCGGGACGAAAGTCGGGACGACGAAGATTGGCGGAGAAGTGATGACGACCTAGGCCGTGACTACGATCCATCACGCCGTTCACCAATGGAAGACGATGGCGACTTGGGCAGCTCAGCAGACGAAGACGAGAAGCCTGATTTTCTGCGTGATCGAGACCGACGGGGTTTCGGTGGCAACGGTTCTTCAGGCCTGAACTCAGAAGAAAGCGATCCGTTTCGAGGGTCCGGCTCTGAGCCAGACCGGTTCGATGATTTACCAGCTCGTGGCGAGGAATCAGACCTGTTCGATGACGGTGCCTTCGATGATGATCCTGATCTCGAACGTCTTAACAGAATTCCGCTGTCTGAGCCGGAAGAAGAGTCTGGTCTTGAGGATGATTCGAGTGACGTCGTTGTGCCCGTCGGAGAGGATCCTGAAGCAGCCATTCTGCGAAAGGGACTGCTCACAGCGTCTCAGGTTCGAACCACATCGGCGGGCATCCATCGTCGCCTGGCGGGCCGAACAGACGCCCGTCGGTCCGGGGCCGCTCGACGTTGGTCGAGTCGCGACAACAAACGGACGAATCAGGCTCCTCGATGGATCGGTGTTCCTGCCGCTGATGGTCGTGTGAGAATCTAGCTCGATCTTGCCGAGTGCTTTCTTTGAAGGCTTCGGCTTTGACTGGTTGGTTGACTCTGATGCGCGGGGGACGTTCGGAAAGTGCGGTTTGCGTAAGACACGCGCACTTTGTCTTTGGCGTTGAGTTGATCTGATGGATCGATGTCAGTCTGCGATTCACAGCCTTCGGTCTGCCCGTGATGTTTCTTGATTGTTCGGCTGTCAGGAGCGGGTATCGTGGGACCGGTCTCTTATTCCAATCCGCCCCCGAATCTTCGGTTTGGTCGCTCGGAGCCTGCGCATGTCTCGTGTCTGTCGCCTGATCGTTATGGTCCCGTTTGCACTGGGATTGTCTGGTCTTGTTCACGCTCAGTCCGTGGTCAACAGCAAGTATGGTCAGGCAGACAAATTTCGTCAGCTGGATGAGGTTCTCCCGACACCCAATGCCATCCGTACGGCATCGGGTGCCCCGGGCCACGCTTACTGGCAGCAGAAAGTCGACTACGAGATCGATCTGACACTGGACGATGAACGTCAGCGGATCACTGGTCACGAGACGATCAACTACCGCAACAATTCGCCGGATACGTTGACATATCTCTGGCTGCAGCTCGATGCGAATCGGTTTGATCCGGATTCCAACGCGAACCGCCATCAGACAGGCAGTCTTGCTGACAGGATCGAGTTCGGCCGAATGGAGGCAACTCTGTATGCCAGAAAGTTTCCGGGAGGATTCCGCATCAGAAAGGTCACAGATCCCCTCACCGGGAAACGACTTCACCACACGGTCGTGGGCACGAACATGCGAGTCGACCTGCCCAGGCCACTTGAGCCTGGCGATGAGTTTCGGTTCAGCGTCTCCTGGAAATACAACATTCCGGATGCCAACCTCGTTAGGGCTCGAGCCGGGTATGAGCATTTCGAAGAGGATGACAACTACATCTATGAGATCGCTCAGTGGTTTCCTCGATTGTGTTCGTACACCGACACCACCGGATGGAATCACAAGGAGTTTCTGGGTTACGGTGAGTTTACTCTGGAATTTGGCGACTACGTCGTACGCATCACGGTTCCGAGGGATCACATCGTCGGAGCCAGTGGCGTCCTGCTGAATCCACAGGAAGTGCTGACGGCGGATCAGCAGTCGCGACTGGAAGAAGCGGCAACTGCAGAGGCTCCTGTCTTTATCGTAACGCCTGAAGAAGCCAGACAGAATCAGGCCGAGGGGACTGACAAAACGGCCACCTGGATCTATTCGGCGAAAAACGTTCGCGACTTTGCGTTTGCATCCTCACGCAAGTTCATCTGGGATGCCTGGGGGCATGATGTGAACGGCAATCACGTGATGGCCATGTCGCTGTATCCCAATGATGCGGAGCCGTTGTGGAGCAGGTATTCAACTCACGCCATCGTGCATACTCTCGACGTCTATTCGAAGTACTCGTTCACGTATCCGTACCCCGTGGCCTACTCAGTGAATGGACCGGTCTATGGAATGGAATATCCGATGATCTGTTTCAACGGCCCGCGGCCGGAGAAGGACGGCACGTATTCCAGCCGAACGAAGTATGGTCTGATTTCCGTCATCATTCACGAAGTCGGACACAACTACTTTCCCATGATCGTCAATACAGACGAACGACAGTGGACGTGGATGGATGAAGGTATCAATACGTTTCTGCAGTATCTGGCAGAGGTTGAATGGGAAGACGACTATCCCACTCGACGAGGGGAACCAAAGGACATCACCGGTTACATGCGCAGCAGCGGCCAGGTGCCGATCATGACGAACTCAGAATCCATTCTGCAGTTTGGTAACAATGCGTACGGCAAACCGGCTACGGCACTCAACATCCTGCGAGAGAGCATTCTGGGACGGGAACTGTTTGACTTTGCCTTTCGGGAATACTCTCGAAGATGGATGTTCAAACGCCCCTACCCCGCCGACCTGTTTCGCACGATGGAAGATGCATCCGGAGTGGACCTCGACTGGTTCTGGCGAGGCTGGTTCTACACGACGGACCACGTTGATATTGCTGTTACCAATGTTCGTCAATTCAACGTCGACGACGGCGATCCAAAGAAGAACAGCCAACATAAGAAGAAGAAACGCAGCGAAGAACCTCCCACGCTGGCGGATCAACGCAATGCAGAACTGCCCAAGCGGGTCGAACGCTTTCCCGGTTTGGCCGACTTCTACAACACGTTTGACGAATTAGGATTCACACAGGAGGAACGAGAGAAATTCGCGAAGACTGTTAAGGAACTGAAACCCAGGCACAAAAGGTTGCTGCGTAACAAAGCGAACTTCTACCTGATCGATCTGAAGAACATCGGCGGGCTGGTCATGCCTGTTGTTCTCAAGTTGACTCACACCGATGGTTCCACAAAGGAGATTCGGCTACCGGCTGAGATCTGGGTGAAGAACTCGCGCGACGTTTCGCGCCTGGTGATTACGGACGGAGAGATCTCTAAAGTTGAGCTGGACCCTCATCTGGAATCCGCCGATGTGGAACGGTCGAATAACTATTTTCCTCCGCAGATCAGCAAGAGTCGCTTTCAGCTTTTCAAACAGAAGAAGAAGCAAAACCAAATGCAGAAAGCCAACGCAGCGAAGGAATCGAAAGACAAATCTGCGGATGAAGAATCGAAGGAGGACGAATGATGTTTCGGTTCGGGACGATATTCGTTGCAGGGTTGATCGCATCACAGATGGCGGAGGCTCATCCCTTGCACAGTCAGGTCACAGAAATCGAATGGAATGGTGACAGCCATCGTTTCGAGGTTGCCATGAAACTGGATGCAGCGGCAATTGAGGACGCTCTTTCGCTTCGAGTCGGTGGCAGAGTACGTCTGGAATCGACGGAGTCAGTCCACAAGCTTGTTGTTGATTATCTGGCCGATACGTTCGAAATCCAGATTAGTGATACTTCAACGACGGGGACGGTGACGTGGCACGGGCTGGAACTGGAGCTTCACTCGGTGTGGCTCTACTTCGAGTATTCGCCTCCGTTTTCGTCGGCGAAACGATCGCGGCAGGACGTGGCCGATGTGTCAACGGAAATTGAGTTCGTGCCGACGCAGGTGCGTGTTCGCAACAACTGTGTCGTTGACGTGAGGCCACAGACAAGTCACTTCATCGACTTGCGGTGTGGTGATCTGAGGCTCCAGGGGCATTGTAGTCGTGGGACGCCGTGGGCGCCTTTGCAAACACGTCGTTCTGCGATGAAACAACTCCCGCAGCTTGTCGATTGACGTGCGATCTGTCCGCTCACTTGTTGCGAATCGTCCGAAAGCAGCTAGTCTGCTGTTTTCCTCGTTCCAGAGAACGAGCTCAACCACCAGTTTGGTGTCGCTTCAGACACCGGTTTCGGAACGATAAATATGCCCTCTGCATCTGATGTGTTCGCTCAGGCCACCGCTGGTGGTCGAATGACGTTCATGCCATTCATCACAGCCGGTGATCCGGATCTGGCAACAACAGGAAAGATTCTGCAGGCACTGGCAGACACGAACGTTGATCTGATTGAACTCGGGTTTCCGTACAGCGATCCGATTGCCGATGGCCCTGTCATACAGGCGTCCTATACCCGCGCTCTGGATTCCGGAATCAAAGTCCGCGCAATCTTTGAAATGATGGACAAGTTACCGACAGATGAGATGCCTCCGATCTTTGCAATGGTTTCGTTTGCGATTGTCTTTCGGTTCGGGTTGGAGGATTTCCTGACGGCGGCCCGCGACTGTGGGTTCAGTGGCTTGATCGTCCCTGACCTTCCAGCCGATGAAGCGGAAGAGTTTGAACGGCAGACGTCGTCCAAAGGTCTTGATCTTGTGCAGCTGATCGCTCCAACCACTACGGCCGAGCGGACGGAAACGATTCTGGATGCCGCCAAAGGCTTCGTTTATTGTATTTCGGTCGCCGGGACGACTGGTGCAAGGACGGAACTTCCAGAAGCACTGGCCGGTCAGCTGAGGGATCTCAGAACTCGGACAGACCTTCCGTTGGCCGTCGGATTTGGAATCAGCAGCCCGGAACAGGTTTCCACCCTCGAGAACGCAGCCGATGGAGTCATCGTCGGTTCAGCGATCGTCCGGTTGATCGCAGAAGCGGAATCCTGCGACGCGGCTGTTTCAGCGGTGCAGGAGTTTTCTACGAAGATGAATTCTGCCGTGGCAACAGTTGCGCCGTCATTGAGCAACAAGGCCTGACAGCGGGAGGGTCTTTGTAGACCCCGACGCCCTCACTGGAATGAGCCGTTCCTGTCCGGTTGCGTTGCGGAAACTGGTCGTGGTTTTTGCTAAAGTGATGAGCGTGTTCTACAGGCCGTCACTCACCCGCCGGATCATTGACGTGTTGCGAATCGCCATTCTTGTCGTGCTCTCTGTCACTTGCACCGTCCATGCTGCGGAAGATCGTCTTACGAGGAGGTGGACTTTCGACGATGGCAGCAAGTTGGAGTCATCAGGAAGTGTGGAGGTGAAATCAGACCTTCTGGCAGCGCCGCTTTACCCTGACTTTCCGGCTGATAACCGGGTACTGACTCTGAAGTCACCATCCTGGATTCGAGTGCCCGATGAACCAGGTCCCTCTGGATTCGACTTTGACAATGGTGAAGAGATTACGCTCGAAGCATGGGTGCGTCTCAGGTCGATGGGTGAGAACGTTTACCTGATCGGTAAAGGCCGGACAGAACGTTCCGGTAAGAAGGCGATCAATCAGAACTGGGCATTGCGTCTGCGAAAGCAAAAGGGAAGGCCGTGTCTGAACTTCCTGTTCCGAAGTCGACGTACGGACGACCACCCCGGCGACTGGCATCGCTGGACATCGACAACCGGGTTGACCGAAGGCAGCCAGTGGCATCATGTGGCTGTGAGTTACACGTTTGGTGATCCGAAGACTATTCACGGGTTCATTGACGGGCGACAGGTCAAAGGCCGCTGGGACATGGGCGGCCCAACGACTCAGCCTCCCGTCATCGACGACGACGATGTCTGGGTCGGTTCTTCGATGGCCGGTTTGAAGAGCAATTCGCTGGATGGGGCGATCGATGAAGTCGCAGTTCACCGTACGATCGTTCCGGCAGAAGAACTCATGTCACGATTCACATGGAATCCTCCTCCGATTGAAGCGCCCGAGATTCCTCCTGGACAGGTTGTTGTGCAGATGTTTGGGCCATTGACATCCCATACTTCGATTCCCCGTGTGTCCGGTCAGCTGTTGACTCAGTGGAATCAGCAGGCAATGGGATTCGTCCGCCCGCCGCATCGGTACGACTCGTCAGGGAACCGTGACGACTGGGGTTCCACGGTATTGATCCGTGCCTGGATGGATCTGAAACTGCCGTCTGGCGACTACGAGATGCTTGCTCGGTCTCGCGGGATGTCCCGCTTGTTGATTGACGGAGAAGAAATACTCAACACCCCGGCTCAAAAGAACTACAGCAGCGCGCACCACAAGGTTCGCGAGTTGCCAGCGATTGCACTGGCAGGAATGCGTCCTCATGCGATGAGTGACAATGAACGTGTCGTTTCCTTTCACAGCGATGGGGAGCCGCATCGAGTTCGGTATGACATCATTGTGGGCGGTCGAGGTTACCGGCTGGAATTCGGCGAGACATGTGTGGCGATTGCTTCGCCAGGTGACATGTTTCATCTTCTGGCGTCCGATGTGCACATTCCTTTGACAGATGACGGCTGGGCTCAGTTCACGGAAGAACAGTCGACTGCATTGAAGGATCTGGATCGCGAAACAAGACAACAGCAGAATCAGGAGCACGCGGATTACTGGGCAATGCGTCACGACTTTGCGAAGCAGAATGTGGCGACAAAGCTTGTCGTGCCATCCATCGACGAAGTCATTAGTCAGGGTGGAGATTCGTCCGATTCGCCGTCTTCATCAAATGTGCTGGATGACTACTCGTTCCTGCGCCGTGTCTTCGTCGATGCCGTCGGTGTTCCTCCCACAACAGCAGAGATCACCGAATTCCTTGATGATGCACCGGAAGTGCGTCGGCAAAGACTGATCGACAGGTTGTTGAATGACGAGCGGTGGGCAGACAACTGGGTGGGATACTGGCAGGATGTGCTGGCAGAGAATCCGAATCTTCTCAAACCGACGCTTAACAATACCGGCCCGTTTCGCTACTGGATTCATGAAGCGCTGGTAGACAACAAGTCTGCCGATCGATTTGCCACAGAACTCATCATGATGGGTGGCAGTACCTGGGCGGGTGGTCCGGCCGGGTTCAGCCTCGCATCACAAAACGACGTTCCAATGGCGGCCAAGGCTCATGTGATCGGCTCGGCGTTTCTTGGGGTCGAATTGAAGTGCGCTCGGTGTCACGATGCGCCTTTTCATTCCTGGAAGCAGAGTGATCTTTTTGAAATGGCGGCGATGCTGAGCCGCAAACCATTGACTCTGCCGGAATCCAGCACGGTTCCTGTTGCATTCTTTGAACAACACGAACGCCAGTCCTTGATCGAGGTCAGCCTGAAGCCGGGAGCCCACATTGCGGCGCAGTTTCCGTTTGAGAACCTGGAAACATCGGCACCAACGGAGTTGATCCAGTCCCCGGGCGACCTGAGAGAACAGCTGGCCATTCGAGTGACATCATCTCGCAGGTTTGCAGAGGTGATTGCCAACCGCCTTTGGAAGCGGCTCATGGGGAGCGGATTAACTGAGCCGGTGGAGGACTGGGAAGCTGGGGATGCGACTCATCCCGAACTTCTCGCGATTCTCGCTGATACCTTGATTCATGCCGACTACGACATGAAACGTTTCGCAGGCATTATCTTCAACAGCAATGCCTATCAGCAGGAGATCGGTCCAGGGGATGAAGTTGGCGATGCTGTTGTTCCACGACGTCGTCGGATGTCTTCGGAGCAGATTGTTGATTCTGCGTTTCATGCGGTTGGAAAACGAATGGACACCGAATGTCTGACGATGGACGTGGAAGGGACACTTCCTGCTTCGCGGTTCCTGAACTTTGGCCATCCGGATCGTGCGTGGGAATTTACGACGCTGGCAAACGAGCGTGATCGACCAAGTCTGGCCCTTCCGAAAGCTCAGGCAGTTGTCGATGTGCTGAAAGCATTTGGATGGCGAACGTCACGCCCTGATCCACTGACGGCTCGCGAGGAATCACCCAACCTGATTCAGCCGGGAGTGCTCGCCAACGGAACGCTCGGCATCTGGCTGGTAAGGCTCACTGATGACAGCGAACTGACCCAGTTGATGCTTCTGGACCAGTCCGTCGATCAGTTGATTGATTCTGTGTACCTCCGGTTACTGACGCGGCTGCCGACTGCTGACGAACGCCGCCAGTTTGAACAACTGTTGAGTCCGGAGTACGACTCGCGTGTGGTTCCGCAGACAGAGATTCCGCCGCGACCGACGTCCAATCGTCACCGCTACGTGTCGTGGTCGAATCATCTCAATTCCGAAGCCAACGTTATCAAAATGCAAATGCAGGACGAGGTCCGCAAAGGGCCACTGCCAACACGATACCTGCAGTCGGACTGGCGGGAACGGGCCGAAGACGCCGTATGGACGTTGCTCAACAGTCCGGAAATGATCTTTATCCCATGAGGCACCTGATGGAAACAACACCTTCAAGACGACGGTTCCTGCAGGCAACTGGAACTGCTGCAGCCACCTGTGCGGTTCGACCAACCATTGCCGACGAGGCAAGTGTTCAAGCAACTCCAATGGGTCAGGCCGAACACTGCATCATGATCTGGCTTGGTGGCGGCATGGCACAGATTGATACATTCGACCCCAAGAAGATGGGAGATGCCAAAGCAGACAAGGCTGGGTCTTATTATCCGGCGATCAACACGGCGGTCGAAGGCGTTCAGGTCTGCGAACATCTGGCTCAGACTGCCACATTGATGGATCGTGTGACAGCATTGCGCACCGTGCATCACGACGTCGTGGATGAGCACGCTGCAGCAACAAACCGGATGCATACCGGACGTGAAACAAGCGGAACAGTCCAGTATCCGTCATTGGGGTCGATTGTCGCTCACGAACGTGGCGCTGCTGCGGAGGGTGTCCCGGCGTACTTCCTGATTGGTTATCCGAATCTCACGCGTGGCCCGGGTTTCCTTGGACAGGACGCTGGATTCGTGTATCTCACCGATGTGGCGACGGGGCCGGCAGGACTGTCTCGACCAGCGGACATTTCAACTTTGCGTCAGGCTCGACGGGAACGTCTTTTAGCAACAGTTCGTGAATCGGGACGTCGGCGATTCAATCATGACAGGTTTGTAGGAGACTACGACAAAGCGATTGCGGAAAGTCTCAGACTCTCCAGCCCTGACTTCATGAAGGTTTTTGACATGGAGAAGGAATCAGACAGTTTGCGCGACGGTTACGGCGAGGGGCTTGGCCAGCGGTTGTTGCTGGCTCGTCGACTTTGCGAAAGCGGGACGCGGTTCATTGAAGTGTCTCACAACATGAATTTCCGTAACGGAACCGGCTGGGATACTCACAATGACGGCCAGTTGCAGCAGCACGTATTAATCCAGGAACTGGACAAAGGCCTGTCGGCGTTGATGAGAGACCTGGAATCACGACGAATGCTGGATAAGACACTGATTGTCATCAGCAGCGAGTTTGGTCGTCCGGCGCAGTTCGACTCGGGTGGCGGTCGCGGACACTATTCAAAGTGCTTTTCTGTGGTGCTGGCAGGCGGGGGGCTCCGTCACACCGGCGCGTGGGGTGTGAGTGATGAACTGGCCATGTCGGCAGTGGAGAACCCACTCAGCGTTCCGGATGTTTTCGCGACCATTCTGGCGACGCTGAAGATCGATCCTGAAATGAACCTGTACGATGGCAATCGACCTGTGCCGGTCACAGATCAGGGAACAGCGGTTTCAGCTCTGCTCGCATAGTAGCTAACGGAACGGCGTTTATCGTTCAGTTGCCGTAGACACCTGGAGCATTGGCAACCGAAGTTTCGTCACGTGTGACAGAAAACGGCCGGCGAGCGATCTCTTCGCCAGCGCTGTGCAGGACCAGGAAGTAAGAGCCCGGAGCAATGCGTTCGTCAATCTGGTAGGTGAAGTGCGCTCGCAGCATCTCCCGGGTGACGAACTGTCCGAATGAGCTGATCTGGTGCTGGTGTTCATCTTGCAGCGAACATTCCACCCACATGTCTTCATGTGGCGGATTCAGATTGCATTCGGCAAGCAGCAATTCCCCGTGCTCGAATTCAGTGCGACGGTTGGCAACCTGGCCGCCTACTGAAGCCGTTCCCAGATGAAATGAAAAGACCTTGTCTTTCTCTCGCAGCGGTTGTTCGCTGTAGATCCGTTCTTTGGCGACTTCCGGGTCGATTTCAGTCAATTCCATCATGCCTTCCGGTCGGCGTGTTCCAAAGATGTCCATTCGCAGTTCGGCTTCGATGGAGGTTACGGCAAACAGGCAGGCGACCATAGACCATGCGGCAGCAGATGGCATCCAGCGTGGTGGTTGTGGCAGAGCCAGACGCGAGAACGGGAGGCTGAACGATTGGTTTCGAAACCAGCGGCGAACAGCCACAATGTCCTCCGGCCGGGCGAAACACAAATAGCCTGACAGGCAAATAGACGGGAAGACATACAGACCAAGTGTGACGCAGGTCATAATGTGAAACGTTGCTCCCACTCCCAGCATCACGAACCGGGCACGCCTGTGCCAGACGAGAAACGCAAACACGATTTCCCAGACGCAGGTGACGTAGGCGGCGACAAGCAGCAACGGTGCCCACATAGCCATCAACTCACCGATGGGGTTCTCGTAGTTCCAGTTGCTCAGCATCCAGTACCGCATCTGTTCGCCGCTAAAGAACGCGGCTGTCTGAATCTTGGTGATGGCTGCTCCAAAGTAGATAAAGGCAAACAGAAGCTGCATCAGGCGCGCTGGCCAGACAGGTGCCGCTCTGGAGGCGAACGTGGAATTTGGGTTGCGTCTTCGTCTGAGGAATTCGTCGACGGACCACACGTTTCCGCATGATGAAACGGTCAGCAGCAGCATCAGGTGACTGGCGATGACGCTGTACTTTGTCATCGTTCCGACGGCGTCGAGCAGGTTGAAGTAGGTGTAGAGAGTGACACCGGTTGCCAGAGAGAACCGAGTATTCCATCCAATCGAGCTGCTCACCAGACAGAACACCATCAGTGAGTACAGCATGACGGCTGGCCCAGGAGCCAGAACGGGCAGAACCTCACCCTGTCCGAACAGTTCAAACATCTGAATTGGTGTGCCATCAGTCGTGTAGAGTTCTCGCACTCGCGGGAATCGCATCAGCATGGGAATGAGCGCCATCAGTGGCAGGAAGATCCTCGCCAGAGCGGCGCCGAACGGGACCTGCTCTTCGAAGAAGAACGTCTTCAGTACGTCGAGGATTGTCGGTTGTGATTTGACGGTGCGACTCATCGTGAACCTCTGGAATGTTGATGACGATCGACTTGTCGGAAACTCAAATGGACTGGACTGCTGAATGCGGTCAGAACATCAGTTGGTGGCTGCCTGAAAGTCCAGTCCGTCGCCCAGTCCCGGTCCGTGTGACGAATGAGATCCGGTTGACGGGTTGTACATCACTCCGAAACTGGAATGAGACTGGCGAGCCTGGTGTCGGACGCGAGGGTTGTCTGCGATCGAACTGAGCTTCTGTTGCTGGTACCAGTCCGGATAAAGATTCATCACAACTCCCTGAGTATCGCAGATGGCACGGAGGTGATAGTATGACACTTTGTCACGCGGACCGCAGAAGTTCTTTTCCCACATCGAGTCGGGAAGATTGTGCTGCTTCGGCCAGCACTCCTGCACGATGTAGACGCAGTCGAACGGGTCGTGAGCAGTGTGGCTGACGATGTGGTCGATGTGCTTCGACAGCATGCGACTTGAGAAGTCGTAGTGGACTCGACCAACGTCACCGAATGGTTCAAACGCGCCCCATGGTTCACTGACGTCGAAGTAGCGACCATCGCTTGTTTCAGCGATGAAATGCAGGCGCTGGTCGTAGGCCTGCCAGCCGCAGAACATGTCCCAGACAACGAAGTAGCTCAACGCGTTTCTGGCCAGGCCAACCTTCAACGTGTGGCCAATGATGCCGGCTGACAGAATCATCAGGTAGCAACCAATGAACAGTCCGGCACCCCATCTTGATGCACGTGTCATCTCAGCACTCCATTGCTGAATGGTTTAGCCCGGTTTCCAGGGAACGGAGACCATACTGACCGGGCAACACAGGATTCGTTCTGATGTTCAAACCTTACAGTCACGATCCGGTGTCATCTGAACTCTGAATCTTTAGTCAATTCTGGTCAATACTAGATTTCTGGATGAAAAGGTCATGAAGGCCGAATTCACGGTCGTCGTATTCCGTGGAATGCCTGCAATGGGGCGCTGGTTGACGTAACTGGCAAATACTGCGGGAAGTCTCTCCGGTTTGCAGACGGCATCACCCGATGGCAATTAAGAACAGCTGCTTCGGGTGAGGAGTCCTGCCCGTGGAATCCCGTTGTTCGACCCGACCTGGGCATCTTTGTTTCTTCTATTCAGCCTGGTCGGTGAACTGGAACCGGTTTTCATCTGGGGCCGGGGAGAATTCGAGTTTATGTCAGCATCATCAATCTCGCCCCGTCATCGTCATTCGAGTGACAATGAGGGTGGCGGACAGCAGATCAGCCGGTCGGCCAGGTCCCCTCTTCGCATGGGACATTTGCAGCAGTTAAGGAGCATGCTGGATGAACTCGCGGTGAAGCTGGATGCGCGCGACTGTCTCGAACGAAACAACCGTCACCGCTATGCGGCCCGAATTCAGGTGGAAGTCGAGTTCATGAGGTTCCTGGATTCGATGCAGGATCTGGTGACAAGTCATGTTGCTCCTTCAACTGGAAACACTGGTGTCGAAGAAGCAGTCGCTGGAAAGGTCTCTGAGTCCGCCAGTGATTATGAGGCAGCAACATCCTCGGATGCGGTCCGCATCCAGTTGAAGCTGACACCTGCTCTGGTGCGTGTGCTGCAGGCGGTTCGCCAGGAGAACGTCAAAGCCAGCCAGCTGGTTGAAGAAGTCCTGTGGGAATCTCGTCGTGTGCAGGACACGGCGGAACTTGCTGGCATTCAACGGCCGGTTCAACTGCCGGCTGCATAGAGTCTGGTTCGCGGCGCCTCGGCTACTGTTGTGGATTGTGGAAGGGCTGGGCCTGGGACATGGATGGGCTGCAATCTGTCGCACTGCACATGGAAAAAGCTCGCCGAACTGTGACGCGCACCATGTCGGATCAATCCAACCCGCAATCTCCAGATTCTCCGAGTCGCATCTTCGGTGCGCTGGCTGGTGTATTTGCTGGCTTCTTCGTCGGCATCATCATGAACATCGCTGTCTACACTGTCTCTGATGGAGCAGCGAGCATCGGTTGGGCCAACTCAACATTGGGTGGCATCATCATTGGTGCAATAATCGGGTGCAAGTTTCCCACTCTTGCTGAAATCATCTCCGATATCATTGGGATGTTCCTGCCACTTTGAGTGTGTGCTGTTCCGACTGAAAACGGCCTGCGTGGAAGCGTGAGAACAAGTGATACTCCAGTTGTCTGCAAGAGTCAGCGACGTTTCTTCCAGATTCCTCGTTGAGCGACACGCGCTCGGGCGACTGCCTGGTGCAGTTCTGTCCGCAGGTCTTCGGGAAGTCCGAAACGCTTGACAAGCCGCGCGTGGCCTTCGAACAGGAGGTTCAGATTGACCAGTGTTCCATCTGAATCGTAGATCCATGCGAGTGTTCGTCCGTAGCGGTCGTGGCGTTCCGGTCCGTAGCGTAGCGTCACCGCTTCGCCTTCAATTTGATTGCGGAGCCAGTCACGCGCTGCGATGGCTCCGGGTTCTGCAGGAGTGTCACGGTGAGCCAGTTCTGGTGAATCGATTCCCAGGAAACGAACATGGGTGCCGTCAGTGAGTTCCACCGTATCGCCATCGATCACTCGCTGAACAGTCGCTGATTCAGTCTGAGCGGATTCAATCGGCGATGATTCGTCCGTGGGCAGCCGGAGGAGAAGCAGCACACATACGACGAGTAACGCGATGGTAACCGGGCCTGGCAGACGGATGTTTCGGCGCGCCACAGGTGGAAATCCTCTGGGAGACTGGGTCAACGGCAGGATCTGCCGATGGGCGTCATCGATTCAAACGACGAACACAACGTATGACATTCTCTTTCGACAAATTCAACACAGTCGTGAGAATCGTTTGAGAGCGCGCCACGGGATCGACGATTTCTGAATGGACCCGTGTCCGGGCCTGGTGGCTCTCCGCGCCCTCAAGAACGCTGTCCTGATTTCGCTGGCGACTCCCTCGCTCAAGGATTCTGAATCATGCAACGTCTGCATCTGCTGACCGGATTGATGTTGTGTAGTCTTGCCTGTGGATGCAGTACTTCGCGTCCGTGGACAAGCGTTGCCAGTCGTTTCGGACGAACGCCAGCGGAAAAAGACGCTCTGGCACTGGATGACAATCAGCTGTCGAACGGCTTTCGCGAAGCCCAGGGCAAACTCAAGGACGCTGAAGGCACGATGCTGACCTTCGCGCGATGGAAGGAAGACACAGGGCTGTATGCCGAAGCGAAACGGCGATATCAGGAAGTGCTGACTCAGAATAACGACTGTCTGCCAGCACGACTCGGAATCGCTCGAATCGAACGCCAAACGGGGCGTTTTGATCAGTGTCGCGCAATCCTCACGAGCGCTCAGGAACAACATCCCAATGAACCGTCGATTCCTCTTGAGATCGGTCGGATGTACAGCGAGCGGGACAACTGGGACCAGGCTATCACTGCCTACCAGAAGTCGGCTGACATCGCTCCGGATGATGAAACAGTCCGCTACGAACTCGGATTGGCATTAGCACACGCAGCGCGATACGAGGAAGCGCTGGCGCATTTGAAGTACGCCGTTGGGGACTCTGCAGCACTGTATAATGTCGGATATATCCTTCATGAGTCTGGACGTGCAGAAGAGTCGACTCGGTGGTTTGAGCAGGCTCTGGAACAACATCCCGATGAACGTACAGAACAACTCGCATCAGCCATGCTGGCGGAGTTGAAGCTCAAGGCAAAGCAGACTGCGGTAGCGAGAACCGAGCAGCGGCCGAACGGTCAGACAGCTTCTGCGGCCGGGCCCCAACAGACACATCTTCCGCAGTTTACTCGACGCCAGACGCAGGTCGTCCCGGTGACACAACAGCAGGTACACGCAGCACGAGTTCCTGTTCGAACGGCTGTGCAAACGACTGTATCGCAATACCAGCCGAGTTCCGGTGTTGCCACGTATAGCGCTGAATCGAGCAGTGAGCCGGGTCAGTGGAGAGGCCCCAGTCAGCCGCGTGTTCCTGTGAACACGGCGACGTTTAGCCAGCAGGTCAGCAGCAGTCAGTCAACGGAACCTCCCGCCTGGCGGTAGCCCTGCTCCTTCGCTCGCCGATCCGAAGATGATTCAGCGAATCGCGCCGTGCGAGTTGCAGGTTGTTGGACTACACTGCCGGTTCACGAGTTGCCGGAGCGAACCGCTTCCGTTTGGTGCGTAGTACCGAATCGATCAGCACTCATTGATGAGAATCTGCCGGTCGAACTGCCCTGCTCTTTTGGCCGACGTCATGCGATTGAACACGAATGGGCTCACTGAGCGCCTACCACGATCAGATTCGGGAAGCGATGCTGGGGGATCAGTATGGTCTGAGTCGGCTGTTGAAATCGATGCAGCGAGCGGAACGGCAGCAGCGCCCTTTTGACCGGAACCTTCAACGATTTCAGGAGCAGTTGAAAGCCTCCTGCGATCGTCGACAACGGCGTTTGAGATCGGTTCCGACAATCACGTGGCCGGCAGATCTGCCGGTCGTCGCTCGCCGAACTGAGATTGCGGATGCGATTCGAGATCACCAGGTAGTTGTTGTCTGCGGCGAGACGGGTTCTGGAAAATCGACGCAGCTTCCGAAAATTGCACTGGAGATGGGACGCGGGGTGTCGGGAGTGATCGGTCACACCCAGCCACGGCGCATCGCGGCTCGGTCTATTGCATCACGAATTGCAGACGAACTGAAGTGCCAGAACGGGCAGCAGGTTGGATACACAATTCGGTTCAATGATGCATCCGGACCCAATACTCTGGTGCGTCTGATGACGGACGGAATTCTGCTGGCGGAATCGCAGTCGGATCGATTTCTAAGCCAATACGATACCATCATCGTTGATGAAGCCCACGAACGCTCGTTGAACATCGATTTTCTGCTTGGCTATTTGAAACGTCTGTTACCTCAACGGCGCGACCTGCGAGTCATCATCACGTCAGCCACGATCGACGCAGAACGTTTTGCCAACTACTTCGCAACCGATGATCGTCCGGTGCCTGTTATTCTTGTGGAAGGACGGACCTATCCGGTGGAGACTCGCTACCAGCCGCTGGAGTCTGTGTCTGATGGCGGAGAGACGACAGAACGCGACTGGCTCGACGGTGTGGTCGATGCCGTGGATGAACTGGCAGGGGAGAGCTACGGGCACATTCTCGTCTTTCTTCCAACGGAAAGAGACATTCGTGAGGCGGACCGCAGGCTGAGTGGTCGCACGTGGCCGGGTGATTCTCCGGGCACACCGACTCAGATTGTGCCTCTGTTTGGTCGGTTGTCTATGGCCGATCAGACGCGCGTCTTTCGGCCCTACCAGCATCGGCGTATCGTCTTGGCAACGAACGTGGCGGAATCGTCTGTCACGGTTCCCGGCATCTCCAGTGTGATCGACACCGGAACGGCACGGATCAGTCGGTACTCAGCCCGGTCACGGATGCAGCGATTGCCAATTGAGGCGATCTCTCAGGCATCGGCCCGACAGCGTGCCGGGCGATGTGGTCGGATTGGTCCGGGCGTCTGCATCCGTCTCTATTCTGAATCCGATTTCGAATCCCGAGATGAGTTCACCCAGCCGGAAATTCAACGCACGAACCTCGCCGCCGTCATTCTGAGGACGTTGTCCCTTCGGCTTGGCCGATTGGAAGACTTTCCATTTCTTGATCCACCCAGGCCGACGACGATTCGCGAAGGCTACCGCACGCTGGAGGAACTTGGTGCGATTCGTGTGGATGACGATGACGTCGTACTGACCAAAGTCGGGCAGCGGATGGCTCGACTGCCCGTGGATCCTCGCATCAGCCGAATGATTCTGGCGGCGGTTGACGAACAGGCGGCCCCTGAGGTTCTGATTATCGCGTCAGCGCTGGAAGTACAGGATCCTCGTGAGCGTCCACTGGAAAAGCAGCAGGCTGCGGATGAAGCTCATCGCAGATTTCGGCACGAAAGCAGTGACTTTCTCACATGGCTGAATTTGTGGGACGCGTGGCACGAGAACAAGAAGAAGCTGTCTGGAAACCAGTTGAAGAAATGGTGTCAGCGAAACTTTCTGTCGTGGTTCCGCATGAGAGAGTGGATCGATATTCATCGACAGCTGCGTGATCTTCTGAGAGACAGCGGCGATCGGGATCTCGTTCGAGCCGCCAGGCTGCATCCACTCAACGACCGCCGCAACGACTATGCGGCGATTCATCGTTCTCTCATCACAGGTCTGCTGAGTAACCTGGCGTGGAAGACGGCCGAACGGGAGTTCACGGGGGCAGGAGGACAGAAGCTGGCTGTCTGGCCCGGATCTACCCTGGCAGCAAAGCCACCCAAATGGCTGGTGGCGGGAGAACTGATCGAAACAGGACGTCGATATGCTCGGATGATCGCCAGAATCCAGCCCGAATGGATCGAAGGAATTGCCGAGCATCTGCTGAAACGGGAAGTCACCGAACCTCACTGGGACGGCAAGGCTGGCAACGTGATGGCGTTCGAAAAACTCTCGCTCTGGGGACTTCCGATTGTTCCTCGTCGTCGCACATCGCTGGCGAAACACGACGCGGTCAAAGCGAGGGAATTGCTCATTCAATATGGAATCGTTGAGCTCGGATTGCTCTATGGTGAAACCTCAGAACAGCGTGAATCGCGCTTCGCGCAGGAAGAAGAGGAACTGGACGCCGGGACTCGATCTCGAATCACACCGGGGCGGGATTCGCGTTCCACGTCGAATACGGCCCCACAGCCGGTTTGGGCAAAGCAGTTGCGGTTTCTTCAGGTGAATGCGAACGTACTGGAGGAATTGCGTCAGCTCCAGGCCAGAACGCGTCGCCACGATGTGCTTGCATCAGACGAAACACTGTTTCAGATCTACGATCAACAGATTCCAAACGATGTTTGTGATCGTGACCGTCTCTGCAAGTGGTATAAGCGCAGAGCAAAGAAGCAGCCAACACTGCTGCAGCTGACGGTCGATCAGTTTGTAGCTCCTCAGCATCAGGAGCGAAACGCGACTGATTTCCCGGGTGAACTGACGATCGGGACGCTGAAGCTTCCTTTGTCGTACGAACTTCTGCCGGGGGCTCATGAAGATGGAGTCACTGTTACGGTCCCCGCCGAAGCACTTTCGCAGCTGACAGAAGACCGCCTCGACTGGCTGGTTCCAGGCATGCTGGAACAGAAGGTCACGGTACTCATTCGGTCGCTGCCAAAATCTCTGAGACATCTCTTCGTTCCCGTCCCCGATACGACGCGTCAGGTCTGTACTCAAATTGTGTTTGCAGATGGAAGTCTGGCGCTTCAGCTCGCTCAGCGGTTGTCACGAATTGCCGGGGAACCCGTTCCTGTCGAACAGCTTTCTGCCGTCGAGTTGCCCGACCATCTACGGATGATGGTGCGGGTTGTGGATGAAGAAGGCAAGCTGCTCGCAGAGGGTCGAAGCCTCAGTGAACTCCGGAGCAGGCTGGCTGAATCAAATCGACGGCCCAGGGCAGTACCGTCCAATCCTGCTGAACAGCAGTGGCACCGGAGCGGATTTACGTCATGGGAGTTCGATGACATTCCAGTCAGTATCAACGTGGAGCGCGCTGGAATTTCGATTCAGATGTGGCCAGCTATTCAGGACGATGGTGAAAGCGTGTCGCTGACGCTGTGTCAATCGGCGTCTCAGGCCCAAGCCGTTTTAAGACTCGGATTGCGGCGGCTGGTTCTTATCCGGGAAGCATCGACGATCCGCAAACGAGTTAAGAATCTTGGCGGTTTGAATCAGATTCAACTTCTGGCGTCGTCGATTCGTGGGATTCAGCTGCAGCAGCACCTTCAGTTGCTGATGATCGAACGTGCGTACCTGTCCGCAAAGCCACTTCCACGAAGCTCTTTTGAATTCGAAGCGTGCCTGGTGAAAGGGCGGGACAACCTGAGTGCGGTGGCTGCAGAGTTCGTCGCATTCCTGCCTCGCCTGTTTGATGAATACCATAAGACCCGCCGGACACTGGACGAAGCCTGTATTGCCGGTGGCGAGCAACTGCTGAAAGATATGAAGCTGCAGATCCGCGAGTTAGTTGATTCAGATTTTCTGGCGACGACTCCGTGGGTCTGGCTGATCCAGTACCCGCGCTACTTCGACTGCATGAGGCAACGGATTCGACGAATGATGTCCGGAGGACTGGCGACAGAACTGGAACTCACGGCCAGGCTGGAAAGACACCATGACCGGTTGATGCAGCGACGACAGCATGACGATCGGTACAACTCAATGCTGGAGCACTATCGCTGGATGCTGGAGGAGTATCGGGTCAGCCTGTTTGCTCCTCGACTGGGAACCGCCGTGAAGGTGTCGCCTGAAAAGCTCGATGAGCACTGGCAGACGATTCCGTAGCCGGAAGCCAGCGCCGATCAGTGATCTTTCCCGCAGATGGTGGCATCTGATACGATGACACTTCCAGCGCGGAAAGGAATCTCACGGATGTCAGGTGATAACAATGGCAAGCGGTTTGCAGTGCCTCGGTCACGCAAGCTGACCAGTGATTTGCTGTGGTTCAATCACGCGGTGCCTCAGTGTGGCCATGATC